>Ga0114921_10001312_pt1 | contig 11366 bp, 9 predicted proteins | sample BentaG_FD_87016 | JGI IMG/M metagenome (GOLD analysis project Ga0114921, IMG submission 87016) | Deep subsurface microbial communities from South Atlantic Ocean to uncover new lineages of life (NeLLi) - Benguela_00093 metaG | ecosystem: Environmental > Aquatic > Marine > Oceanic > Sediment ...
CAAAGCGGGGTTTCTCCCCAGAACGCGTCACTGCCCGGTCGGCGATCTCAGCTGCATTGGAGTATAAAGCCTCCATAATTTTTTCGTGGAAATCTTCACCGACCTCCCAACGCAGCGCTTGCGCGGTGGCCAAAATCTCTCTGGGTGCCGCAGGTTTCATGATGAAGCCTCAAGGTTAAGATCTGATCTGATCGCCGGGACTTGTTGGGCTTGGGGAGCCAGATCACCTAATTCTCCCTTTTGGATTGCCTCGATCAGGCGTTTATCTCCATCCAAAAGCCGTAAAGCCACCCAGCGCGCATTGGGTAATCCGGGATAAGCCTGGTTGAGCTGTTCGACCAGGATCTGTGTGGCCTGTTTCAGCTGGGGAGGTTCATTTTGAAAACGGCGTGGATTGCAGACAGTTCTTCCCATAGCAACATCGCTGATCGTCTGCAGCAGCTGCTCCAACCCTTGCTTAGAACGGGCTGCAGTGGGCACAACTGGCACTCCCAAATCGCGAGCAAGGCGGCGCTCATCGACCTGCAGCCCATGGCGTTCCGCCTCATCCATTAAGTTTAAGCACACGACTACCCGGTCGGTGATCTCCAGCACCTGTAACACCAGATTGAGGTTGCGTTCGAGGCGAGTGGCATCCACCACTACAAGAGTGACATCGGGTTGTCCAAAGAGGATGAAATCCCTGGCGATCTCTTCGTCGAGACTGGTAGCGAGCAGGGAGTAAGTCCCGGGCAGGTCGACCAGTTTATAGCGTTTGTCGCCATATTCAAAACCACCTTCAGCACGCGAGACAGTCTTTCCAGGCCAGTTGCCGGTGTGCTGGCGCAGGCCGGTCAAGGCGTTAAAGACGGTGCTCTTACCGGTATTTGGATTCCCTGCCACCGCAACAACGTAATCCCAATCTTGCATGTCCAAGCCCAACTTAAACAAGTTGGCGGTGTTGTGCATCGGACATGTTTCGCATTGCTCAGGGCTTGTTTCTGGTTTCATTGATGATGTTCCTCAACTTCGCTTTCGACTTGGATCAATCTGGCTTGTTCTTTCCGCAAGGCGATCAGGGCACCCCGCACTTTGTAGGCAGTCGGGTCGCCGCTGGGGCTGGTCATCTCGACATCGATCATCGTCCCTGGCAAGATACCCAGGTCCATCATCCGCCGCCGGTCTGCTCCGCGTAAACGAGGTGAGAGTGCAACCACTCGACCTTTCTCTCCAGGATTTAATGTATTTAAGGGGGCACCAGGTTGGACCTGCTCTATTTTCTCTTCTGGCAGGGGTACCACTGAGATATTGGCAGCTACAATCGGTGCCAAAACATGCTCCTCATCTCCGATCCAAAAGCGTAATCTTTGAGGTGTTTTCTCGGTTATGCGGGCGAACATGCCTGGGGACAATCCTTCCGCGACCAGCTGGGCATAGATCTCCTCTGGCTCGTCCTCGATGTGAACGATACGCAATGGTGTCTCTAAATCCATGGAGGTGAGTGGTTTCCCCGGGTGGTGTTTGAACTCGCCTGTAGAGCTGGGAATCGGATCTCCATGTGGATCGTAGACGGGATTGCCCAGCTGCTGAGCCAGGTCCTTGGCTTCCTCTGGCGAGAGAAGGTGCTCATATTTCTCTGCCTGGTCGTGCCATTCTAATTCGTCGAAACCGGTTTGTTCAGCCAGATACTCTTCCCACAAGCGATGGGCGCGAATAATGCGTAAAGCGTAATCGCGTCCAGCAGGGGTCAGCAGGAATTCACCATTCTCGATTATGATCAATTCCATGCTTTGTAATTCTTCGGCGATTTTTGCTGCCTGGTTGACACTGATATCCAGCGCACCGGCGATGCTCTGCAGACTGGGTTTATCACCGTGTCTTTCGCAGCGCTGGATGTGTTTTAGTGCATCCTCCAGTAAGACCCGATCGGTGATCTGGCGAGCTTTTCGCCAGCGGGGGACCAGTCCGTTCTGAGGTCGGAATAACAACCAGGCGATCAAGGTTATCGTGACTGCAATCAGGATGGCGATAAGAGGTTCGGGCATTTTAGGGTTTCTCTACTCATTCTGTTGAATAATGTCTATCTTCCAAGAATGAATCTGAAATTCAGTACAGTGAAAAATACCACAATTCAAATTTAGATTTATAGTTCTTATAAATTAGATTTAGATTATACTAAATTTGTGAGTAACAGTCAACCTTCACTAGAAAAATATCCTCGGTAAATAGAGGTGGGCAACTAAGTAATGTCATATCTTTTTTCCTTTAAGGGTCTGATAATTTTTTATGTTTTCTCAGGGCAAATCATTGATGCTTCTTCATTATTGTTGAGGCCCTCTCCAGTTGTGAGCGGGGGCGATAACACAATAACGCCAATATTTAGTCAAGATATTGCATATTTATTTGGCGAACTTGATTAATGCCTCTGGGTTTTGATCGGATCCGATTCTCGACTCTACTGCATTTCCTTTGTCGGAGATTAAAATGTGCAAATAATGTGCAATACCTCGGCATAATTGCGGTAATGCAGTATGATCCAAATTGGAAAAGGTGCGAATTAATACTCAAACATATTTTTGAGGTTTACATGAACGCACCAAGTAAAACACCAACCTATAACTTGAAAGTTGTGATTCGGGAGACAGGACTCAATGCGGATACCCTGCGGGCATGGCATCGTCTCTATTCTCAGTATGATATCGAGATAATCAAATGGCTGATGGAGCGCCAGAAGGAAGGGCTGAGAATATATTGGCTCAGGCTTTTACCCGCTATCCAATGGAAGATAATATAATCGAGCTTCTATCCAGATCAAGGAATACCAACCGATCATTGCGGCTTATATGTGGGAACAAGTCCAGCGGAACGGAATGAAAGAACAACACTTTGAGATCGCTAACGAGTTCTTGGGGCAGGATATCCAGGCAGGCTTGATTCTGGGGGATATGAATTTGCTGGAACATGAGATCGAATGGTTAGCAGGATTGCTTCAAACACATGATATCTCGCGCGAATTATTGCCAAAATACTTCACGCATTATATATAAGCTATTGAGGCAAATTTAGATCACCGAGGACAACCTATTGTTGACTGGTTGAACAGTATTGTTAATGAAATATAAAAGGAAAGAGAGAATTGTATGCATGTCATAATTGCTGGTGGTACGGGACTTATTGGTAGAGAATTAACCAAAGAATTGGCGCAGCACGGGTATGAGGTGATCATCCTGAGCCGCAAACCCGATCGAGTGATCAGTGTACCGAAAGGTGTTGAAGTAATTGCCTGGGATGGGGAGACGGTCCAAGGTTGGGGGAATCTCATTGAAGAATCAAAAGCTATTGTTAACCTGGCTGGTGAGAATATCGCTGGAGAAGGCTTTTTCCCCAGTCGCTTGACTGATGAACGCAAAGAGCGCATTCGCACTAGCCGCATACTGCCGGCGAAAGCCATTTTAGAGGCGGTCGCAGCTGCTGAGAAGAAGCCCGAGGTATCGGTTCAATCTTCGGCGATTGGTTATTATGGGCCTCGTGGGGATGAAAAGCTCAACGAAGAGAGCCCCCCGGGTGATGATTTCTTCGCGGAGTGGAAAGAATGGGAAAAAGTTTCCGCGTCGGTAGAAGATATGGGTGTCAGGCGGGTGATCATTCGCACAGGGATAGTCTTTTCAACGGGTAAAGGAAGTGCTCTGAATCGTTTGGTACTGCCGTTTAAACTTTATGGTGGTGGACCCATTGGGAGTGGAAAGCAATATTTATCCTGGATCCATGAAACTGATGAAGCTCGCGCCATACGTTTCTTGATTGAAAACAAAGAGGCACGCGGCGCGTTCAACTTGACTGCCCCCAATCCTGCAACCAATGAAGAAGTTGGAAAGGCTATCGCCAGGGTCCTGAATCGGCCATATTATCTACCAGCTCCGGAGTTTGCTTTCAAGCTGGCCTTCGGCGAGGTATCCTCGCTCGTTACCGATGGTCAACGGGTGATGCCGCAGCGTTTGCTGGAGTATGGTTTCGAATTTCGATTCCCTGAAGTGGAACCTGCTTTGCGGGATATCCTGAAGAATTGAAGTTGGTGTGTCAGCAAATATAAACTATCCTCACATTCGAATTTCCAATTCACCTGGCGCTGTGACCTGCCGTTGTAAAATCGAGGCACATATCATTTTGTCATTTGCCCGTGTCGGCTTTAATCAATTATCTCCACAAACACCTGGCTGGTAACCCGGGACCCCAGCACTACCGGCTCGCTTTCACCCTCGATTTGTACGCGCAAATTATTGTCAAAAGGGGAGTAATCCAGGATCTGAAGCCGTGCTTCTGGTTTAACCCCCATCTCGCTCAAGTAACGTAAAAGCTCGGGATCGCTGTCGCGCACCCGTTTCACCTGGGCTTTTTGCACAGGACGCAGCTGCCTGAGGGATACTTCAGATGACTCCGGTAGGTGAAGATCACGGGTGGGGATTGGATCACCGTGTGGATCATGCTGCGGATCACCCAGGCTGGTAGCAATACGCTCTTCCAGCTCTTCAGAGATCACATGCTCCAGACGGTCAGCTTCTTCGTGGACTTCGTCCCAGCTGTAACCCAATGTCTGCTGGAGGAACATCTCCAGCAGGCGATGGTGGCGGATGATCTCCACGGCTACTTTTTCTCCTTCCGGGGTTAATTTCACCCCCCGGTGTTTGCGGTAATCCAACAAGGGGGGATCTGTCGCAGCCAGCTTTTGGATCATATTCGTGACCGAAGCAGGCGTAACACCCATCCGCTCGGCGATCTGGTTGGTCGTGGCGCGACCGTTGGCAGCCGTTAAATCATAAATGGTTTTCAGGTAATCTTCAATAACGCGGGTTAGGTTTTCACGCATATCATTAAACTAAATTTATTTTTGATCCTGCCTAAAAATCTCATTACTATTCTAACCTCTGAAAGGGAATTTTGCTACCAATTATTGGATCTGATAAGAATTGCTGAAGGGTTTGATATTATGGTTTCGCGGAATACGGGTGATCATGTATAATCTCTCAAATTGGGAGGAATGAACAACAAGATTTGATAAGAGGAGGCTTCCATGGAATACAAGCTCTTAATAGATGGCCGATGGGTGAATGGGGGAGATCAATTGGAGGTGATCAACAAATACACACAGGAAGTCTTCGCAGTTGTACCGATGGCGCGGCAGGAGGAGGTGGATGCAGCTATCGCTGCCGCCCAGAGAGCAGCCCCGCAGATGGCCGATATGCCGGCCTACCAACGAGCTGAAATACTTGTCCGTACAGCTGCAATGATCACAGAGCGTAAAGAGGAACTGGCGGAAACCATCGCGATCGAAGCTGGGAAAGCCTTGAAGTACGCTCGGGTAGAAGTGGATCGAGCAACCAGCACATTCACCTTTGCGGCTGAGGAAGCCAAACGGGTGCATGGCGAAACCATTCCGCTAGATGCGGTGCCGGCTGGAGAAGGTTATTTCGGATTTTGGCTGCGGCGCCCGGTAGGTGTAATCGCTGCCATCACCCCTTTCAATTTCCCCCTCAACCTGGTCGCCCATAAAGTCGCCCCGGCCATCGCAGCTGGGAACACGGTTGTGCTCAAACCGGCCAGCACCACGCCCATCACTGCGGTCAAACTGTGTGAAATTTTGCAAACTGCTGGTCTTCCGGAGGGTGCCATAAATTTGGTTGTTGGTCCGGGCAGCACAGTCGGGGAGTGGTTAGTGACCGATCCACGTGTGGATACGATCACTTTCACTGGCAGCCCACCGGTCGGGGAGCATATCCTCAGTGTGGCGGGCATCAAGAAAGTCACCCTGGAGTTGGGCAACACCTCGCCCGTCATCATCGCTCCCGATGCAGATTTAGATCTTGTTGCCAAGCGTTGTGCTGTTGGCGCTTACTATAATTCCGGTCAGACTTGCATCTCTGTCCAGCGGATCTATTCTCAAAAAGGGATTTATGATCCCTTCGCTGAGAAATTCGTCCAAGCCAGCGAGGCTATGGTGGTTGGTGATCCATTAGATGGGCGGGTAGATGTGGGACCAATGATCGATCCCGGAGAGGTCGATCGCATTGAAAGCTGGGTTGAGGAGGCTCGTCAAGGCGGAGCTCAGGTGCTGACTGGCGGAAAACGTAAGGATTCAATTTACTGGCCCACCGTCTTGAGCGCGGTCAAGCCAGAGATGAAGGTCGTCGCTCAGGAAGCCTTTGCCCCAGTCGCTTCCGTAATTCCTTATGATGATTTCGATGCTGCCTTGGAACAGGCAGATGCTTCAGATTATGGCTTGCAAGCTTCGGTCTTCACTCGCGATATCCAGCGGGTATTCCAGGCGATTAAGCGGCTTAATTTTGGGGGGGTGATGATCAATGAAACACCAACCTATCGCGCCGACCACATGCCATATGGCGGCAACCGTCGGAGTGGTTTGGGGCGTGAAGGTTTACGGTTTGCCATTGAAGAGATGACCAATATCCAGATGGTCGTCATAAGGCTTGAGAGTTAATCGAAAATAAAGTTTACTGCCCAAACAAGGGATAATCCCTGTTTCATGGTTGGGTTTGAATTCTTGTAGTTAAAAACCCGCCCAAGATCCTTTTTATGGTTCCTGTAATCTGGTATAATTGTACATACAATATCAAATTAGTCTAGAATGCAGGAGGAAGAAGTGAAGAAATTGTTTGTACCCATAGTATTGGGTGTGGTCGCCCTCGTTTTGGCAGCCTGTGGTGGGGGAACCCCCGAACCGGCCAGCTATGACATCAATATGACGGAATATGCATATTCTCCAGAGAACCTAAATCTCAAAGTTGGTCAGGAAGTGACATTAAACCTGATCAACTCCGGTCAATTGCAGCATGAGATTATGTTTGGCCGCGAGGTAATGAAGATGGGTAATCGTCCGGCTGGATATATGGTCGATATGTTTGAAGCCTCTGGAGTCGAGCCGGAAGCCCACCAGGAAGGTGAACCTGAGCATGGGCATGATGAAGAAATGCACGAGGGATTTATGGTTGCACTGCCAATCGACGGAACCGGGACGATCAAGTTCACCGTTACCGAGGATATGGTTGGCGAGTGGGAGATGGGCTGTTTCGAACAAGACGGCGTCCATTATGATGCCGGGATGATAGGAATTGTCACAGTCACCAAATAAACCCATATAATAAGATCAAACAAATCGAAGTACGCGACCTCTCGTAGAGGCCGCGTACTTTTATTCATTCACATATTGTATAATCCAGGTGTTCTTTTCAACCTAGGCAATTCTGAATGTTAACTACATTTCGAGCAAAATATCAATATCTGGTAATTATACTTATTGGGATCCTTTTATTTGCCAGCTGTTCATTGGGTGATGGGGAACCTGCAACCCAAACTCGTGTTACTGGTGAGAGGACACAACCAGACCCTCAGGCAACTTCGACTCCAACCATCCCGCCAACACCAACCACTCCACCGCGCCGGTTGACCATCTGTTTAGGTGCAGAACCTGAAACCCTATACATATATGGCGGGGTATCGCTGGCGCAAAGCCACATCTTGGAAGCCATATATGATGGTCCGATCGACATGGTTGGATATCAGAACCATCCGGTCATCTTGGAGAAGCTGCCCAATCTAGCGGATGGCGATGCAGTCATCGAGCCGGTCTCTGTTCAGGCCGGTGACTGGGTGGTGAACGATGCCGGTCAATTGGTGCAGCTAAATCTGGGTGAAGTTGTGCGTCCCTATGGCTGTTCGAGTTCTGTTTGTGCCGTTGCCTGGGAAGGAGGTCCGCTGGAATTAGCCCAGCTCTCGGCTACATTCACCCTTAAGCAGGATCTGAAGTGGTCTGATAGTAATCCACTCACTGCAGCTGATTCTGCCTTCAGCTACCAGATCGCCAGCCAGTGCCAGGCCGATTTTGGTCCTTGTGGTGGTCTTGGTCTGGTCATGCGCAATGGTTGGGAGACATTGCCCCGTACAGCCAGCTATGATGCACTTGATGAACGCAGTGTACGTTGGACAGGTGTTCCCGGATTCATGGACCCGGCATACCAAACCAATTTTTTTATCCCGTTGCCCGAGCACCAGCTCTCCCAATATGCCCCCCAAGATCTGTTTTCTGCTACTGAAGCAGCTCGTCAACCGTTGGGATGGGGACCGTATGTGATCAGCAGCTGGATGCCAGGTGAGCATATAAGTCTGCGGGCGAATCCGCTCTATTTCCGCGCTCAAGAGGCTGAAATGAAGTTTGATGAACTGCTCTTCCGCTTCATTGGGCGGGAGACCGGTAATAATATTGAAACGCTCATCAGTGGTGGTTGTGATTTCTTGGTTCAGGGTGCCAGCCAGGCATTAATGAATGGGGGGATTGAGGACCTAATCCAGCTTGAAGGGGAGGGTAGGTTGTTGGCTCATTTCGCTTCGGGTCCAATTTGGGAGCATACTGATTTCGGTATTCAGCCGCACTCCTACGACGATGGATATCAGCCAGGGATTGACCGTCCTGATTTTTTCAGAGATGTAAGCGTTCGCCAGGCATTCTCTTTATGCATGGACCGCCAAAAGATTGTTGACGAAGTTCTATATGGTCAATCGTCAGTCCCAATCTCCTACTTGCCGGAGGAACATCCCCTCTTCAATGCGAACGTAAGCCGATACGAATATGATCCTGGAGCAGGTTCGCAGTTGCTGCAGGAGGCTGGGTGGGTGGATCACGATGGAGACCCTCAGACGCCGCGCCAGGCACTCGGTGTCCAGGGGGTAGTGGATGGGACACCTCTGGTGGTGACTTACACAACCTCCACCGCTCAGCAGCGCCAGGCTGCCAGCCAGATACTGGTTGATTCTTTGGCTGAATGCGGAGTTCAACTCGAACTGGTATACGGGCCAGGAAGTGAGGTCTACGCCCCAGGTCCGGAAGGACCGGTTTTTGGGCGCCGTTTTGACCTGGCCCAGTTCGCCTGGTCTGCCGGTAACCAACCGGCTTGTGACCTTTGGATCAGCCGGCAAATACCCGGTGATCCCAACCTGGAGGATGAAAATGGCAGTGCTTTGTTCCCTTATGGGTGGGGCGGAGCAAATGCGGCGGGATTCAGGGAAAGCGCTTATGATTTGGCCTGCGACCAGGCTTTGGAAACGCTGACCGGGCAGCCTGGCTATATCGAAAACCATCATGCTGTGCAAACCATTTTCTCAGAGCAATTGCCAGTCATCCCCCTTTACCAGCATTTGAAGCTGGCTGTCATCCGACCTGATATGTGTGGCTTCTCTCTCGATGCCTCAGCCTTCAGCGAGTTGTGGAATATCGAAAATTATGATTATGGCGAGGGGTGCCCATGAGAGAATACTTCAGATAAGATCATTCGATTTTATTCAGCGGGTAGAAGGGATGAGTTTAATCATTTTCATCAAGTAAGGTGTATCTTGCAATTAAATGATCATCAGCTTGCTTTGATCGAAGCTCCTATTGCTGGGACGGTTTTCCTCGAAGGTCCGGCAGGTTCGGGCAAGACTACGGTTGGCGTTGAACGTATGCTGCACCTCATGTCGCAGGGTGTGCGTGCGGATGCGATCCTTGTCTTCCTACCGCAGCGCAACCTGGCGCTGCCCTATTACCAGGCGCTGCGCAACCCGGGTCTGGTGGCGGGTGGTGTAGTAGATGTGCTTACCCTGGGGGGTTTGGCGCAGAAAATGGTTGAACTCTTCTGGCCGCTGGTAGCAGAACAGGCAGGCTTCGCCCATCCAGATCAGCCACCTACTTTTCTAAATCTAGAGACCGCTCAGTATTTCATGGCGCGCGTCGTTGAGCCGATGATCGATCAGGGCTACTTTGATACCGTGACCATCGACCGCAACCGCCTCTACAGCCAGGTAGTCGACAATCTCAATAAGGCTGCTGTGGTCGGATTCCCCCATACCGAGCTGGGTGCGCGGCTGCAAGGTGCCTGGATCGGGGAAGTCAGCCAGGCGCATCTCTATGCCGATGCCCAGGAAGCAGCTACCCGTTTCCGTGCTTATTGCCTGGAACATAATTTGCTCGATTTTTCGCTGCGTGTGCAGGTTTTCCTCGATCAGATCTGGTCTGTGCCGGTCTGCCGGGATTACCTGGCGAAAACTTACCGCCACCTGATCTTCGATAACCTGGAAGAGGATACCCCTGTTGCCCACGACTTGATCACTGAGTGGCTGCCGCAGCTGGAGTCAGCCTTGGTGATCTACGACTGGGATGGTGGATATCGCATCTTTCTCGGCGCCGATCCGGTCAGCGGGTACCAGCTTAAGGATCAATGCCAGCAGCAGGTCAATTTCTCCGAATCTTTTGTTACCTCGCCTGGGTTGGAGGCCTTTACAGCTAGCCTGAAGGAGTCGTTAAGCCTGGCAGCAGACCGCACGGATTCTCCTTTTGTGTCGCCATCTCAACTTAACTTGGGTGAATCAAAAGATGATCCTGCCGCAGGGGACGTGCGCCGCGTTCTCAAATTTGAGAACCATCGTTTCCATCCACAGATGCTCGATTGGGTCGCGAACAAGGTGAATCACCTGGTGGGTGAGGAGGGGATTCCGCCAGAAGAGATTGTGATCTTGGCTCCCTTTATGTCGGATTCACTACGCTACTCCCTGATTGAAAGGCTATCTCGTAAGGGCATCCCTACCCAATCCCATCGCCCCTCACGCGCCCTGCGTGAGGAGCCTGCTGCCCAATGTCTGTTGACCATGGCTGCGATTGCGCACCCGGACTGGGGCATGACACCCAGCCGCTACGATCTGGCGTATGCCCTGATCCAGGCAATTGAGGGTATGGATTTGGTGCGAGCCCAGTTGCTGGCAGAGATCGTTTATCGTACTCCCGAGGGTCGCCCGAAGTTGACCTCCTTTGATCGCATCAATCCTGGGATGCAGGAGCGTATCACTTTCCAGCTCGGCGAGCGCTACGAGAATCTTCGCTTGTGGCTGCAGGCCTACAGCATAAAACCAGCCGACGAATTGGATCACTTCCTCAGCCGGTTATTTGGGGAACTGCTCTCCCAACCCGGATATGGATTTCATCATGTCCGGGATGCAGGTCAGGTAGCAGCCAATCTGATCGATTCGGCTCGCCGCTTCCGCTGGATTGTCGCTGAAAACCTGGCCGAAGGCAGGCAGGCGTTAGGCCAGGAATACGTGCAGCTGGTTCAACAGGGTGTTGTCGCTGCGCAGTACATCCGCAGTTGGAGTTCCCGCATCGAAGGGGCTGTTTTTCTTGCGCCTGCCTATACATTCCTGATGAGCAACCGGCCAGTGGATTATCAGTTCTGGTTAGATGTCGGCGGGCATGGGTGGGCGGAGCGCCTCTACCAACCGCTGACCCAGCCATACGTGCTCAGCCGGCGCTGGCCTCCTGGAGCTCCCTGGACTGATAACGAAGAATATGC
>Ga0114921_10001313_pt1 | contig 11366 bp, 6 predicted proteins | sample BentaG_FD_87016 | JGI IMG/M metagenome (GOLD analysis project Ga0114921, IMG submission 87016) | Deep subsurface microbial communities from South Atlantic Ocean to uncover new lineages of life (NeLLi) - Benguela_00093 metaG | ecosystem: Environmental > Aquatic > Marine > Oceanic > Sediment ...
AAGATAAAACATCAAATATTTTCATACTAGAGAACCTCCTTAATTTTGGTTAATAAATCAAGTGTGGGAATCTGCTTTTTAATTAAGAAAGTTTCTTCCCCTTTATGTTTGAATTTTTTCATCTATCCCCATTATAACGTTTAGCACTGAATTAAACTGACTAAGTTTATTTTACATAATTGGATCTGAAAAAACAAGGAATGGCTCGATAGCTCTTTTAGCAGACTGCGCATGCAGACATCGGATTTAAAAAAAACCCCTATCGAAATCAATCAATAGGGGGATTCGAAGGAGGGTTCTTAGGCTAATAAGGTTTGCAATTCCAGCATCTGCCTCGATTCTGCTACCTTTTTGAACATTCCCATTAATTTTTTCTTAATTGTAAAACAGGTTTGAGCATTCCCAGAAAACCTATCTAAAAACGGACATTACGGAAAAAGAGATGCTTCCCTTGGGTTACCAGATTTAGTGATCTGACAAGTATGGAAATTTTCCCTATCGTCTCGTTCAAGGAGGGAACTATAGGAATACTGGCTCTTCCCTGGAATCGGCAATTGGCTTTGTAGATTTTCAGCTGAGAAGTATCGTTCGAGATCTTAATCAAAGAAGAGAAGAAGGAGGGGAAGAGTGAAAAAGAAATGACACATTTTGTCTTTTTTGACAAAAAATGTCAGAAGTGGGTTCAATTTCAGCCGATATTGATCGACTAAATAAATTGCCCTAAAAAAATGAGGCTAAGATGTTAAATATAATTTTAGATATAAGGGAAAGAAAGAAGGAGAGATTAGCCAGGGAAATACGAGAAGCAAGAGAGGAAAGCCTAAAATTTCTCATACTTAGGAAGAAAAGGGTTTTTTTCAATCCAATCGAAAGTAGATTAGAAGAAGAGGCCTATGAAGGTCTGGAAACATCTTTCCGTACTTCAGAGAAATATTGAAATGAGAAATCTTTTCTTGGGACATTTTTTAAATTTTGAGCTTCTGGGCATAATTGTGAATCTCCAAGCTTAAAACACTTTGACGATTAAAAAAGGCTAGGTGAGAATGCAAACCATAAATGCTTATTCTGTTCCTGGAATAGCATCGGCAAAAAGAATTTTGAGGGATTTGAATGAGCATTACACCGGGCTCTCTATAGATCATAACCATTACCTTAATGAAGAATTTTCAAAAACGCAGAGATTTTTCACCTCGAATCTTCTCAATTTCATCGCCATCGTTGATAAAAATGAGAATACGTTAGGGCACTCCAAGTTGGTTGCCAATTACACTTTGCTGTTTACTGAAGCCATTGGAATTGAAAATAAAGAATTTTTAGCAGCAATAGAGAAAGGAGCTTTGCTCCACGATTTAGGGAAAATAGGAATTCCAGAAGATATTCTGGGAAAAGCAGGTCCTCTAACAGCCGATGAGAAGGAGATAGTTAAAGGCCATCCTCTTTTAGGTTATAAGATGATAAAAGATTTCGAATTTTTAAAAGGAGCAGCCAGGGTTGTTTTGTATCATCATGAGCAGTATGACGGAAGCGGATATCCTTATGGTCTTGCAGGAGAGGAAATACCTCTCGAGGCAAGAATATTTGCCCTGGCAGACACATTGGATGCTTTAACCTCGGATAGGCCGTATCGAAAAGGAAGGGGTTTCGAAGAAGCGATTACGGAGATTGAGAAAAACATTGGAAGTCAATTTGACCCCTCTCTCGTGGACATCTTCGTCTCCCTTCCTTTATATAAACTAGAACAAGTAAAAGAAGAAGCCTGTGAACTCATTTTGCCTCCCTTGATGAACTGACCTGTTCAAACCTTTCCCTGCCCTTCCTTATCAAGTTTTAATCTGCTTTTTTTAGCCTTTTTTTTGCAAATTTTTTTCAAAGGTCTGAGAGCAGAGTTCGGCTGTGTGTAGGATCTTAAAGGAACGCTCTTCTTTCCCTAAGTTTGCTCTCAGTTGGAAAAGGCAGCCAGGACAGTCAGTGGCGATGAGATTTGCTTGATTTTCCAAAATTTTCTGTTTTTTCCTTTCCCATATCCGGGCAGAAATTTCTGGATTTTTAAAGGAAAAAACCCCGCAAAATCCACAGCAGGTAGGAGGCTCTTCCTCTTCCTTCAGGTTGAAGCCGAGGGCTTGGATAAGTTCTTTTGGCTTATCTCCTATTTTAAGATCATTCAAGTAATGGCAAGGATAGTGGTAAAATATTTCTTTTTTCAAACGTTGTTTTTTTTCTGGTAAGCATCCCATTTTGACCAAAAATTCTGTAAAATCAAAAATCTTATTTGTCCACCGGGAGGATTCTGCATCGAGTTGGGGATAAATTTTTTTGAGCATTGAATTTCCTGTCGGGCAGACTGTAAGAATATAGTCCGGGTTTTCTTCTGCAAAGGATTTTAGATTTTTTAAGGCCAGTTTGCGAACATCTTTTTTATGCCCGAGATGGAGACTTGGAGCACCGCAACACCCTTGGCTTGGGGGGGAGATGACCTTAAAATCGGATTGAGAAAGGATATTGATAACACTTTCTCGAATTTCAGGGAAAAAAAACTTAGTCAAACATCCTTGAAAAAGGTAAACATTTGCCTTGTTTTTCTTTGGTGGAGTCGTGGTTTTTTTTAGGTTAAGGGCTGGGAGGGATTTTCCTTTTGCCCAGGCCAGAGGTAAATTTTCCAAATAACCGTTTTTTTCCCAGGGTAGTTGTATAATTGATAGAATTTTTGCACTACTTTCAGAAAAAAATCTATTCTTGAAGAATGATGAGAGAACCCTCTCTCTCAAATTTGGCCCCATCTCGGTTTTCAATTTGAGGATAAGTTCGCTTGTAGGAATTCCTACCGGGCAGAATACGTCGCATTTTTTGCAATCGGCGCAAAAACTGAGCAAAGCAGAGATGTCTTTTGCCGATTGAATCATAGCTGTCATCAGAATGCCGATACCTCCGGGGTAAACCGGGCCTCCATAGACATGCCCTCCGACCGCCTGAAAAACAGGGCAGACAAGCATGCAGCCCCCGCATTTCAGGCAATAGAGAATTTCCTTCAGGTTTTCATCCTTGGCTATCTTGAGTCTTCTGTTGTCAAGAATAATTATGTGGAGTTCCTTTGGACCATGAGCTCCGATGACCAATTCCTTTTCGATATCAGTAGTGCGGCTTGGTCCGGTGATGAAGGAAACATAGGCAGTCAATTTAAGCCCTGAGGAAGCCAGAGTTAAAGATTTGATAAGCGTGCTGGCCTGTTCCAGTGTCTGGACGAATTTTTCAGTTGTAAGGATGGCAATATGGACAGGAGGGAGGGAGGTCACAAGCCGAGCATTGCCTTCGTTGCTGATGATAACCAGGGTTCCTGATTCAGCTACAGCAAGGTTCGCACCTGAAATGCCAATATCAGCTTCAATGAAATATTGGCGCATCTTTTCTCGGGCAAGCCTGACAATTTCTTTTGAGTCTGCAGGCACAGGAAGGTTAAGGTGATGGCTCAGGATTTCGGCGATTTCTTCTTTGGTTTTGTGGAGGGCAGGAGCTGTAATATGCGATGGTCTTTCATCGGCAAGCTGGACAATCCATTCTCCCAGGTCTGTTTCCACAACTTTGTATCCTTTTTTTTCCAGAAAATTGGTAAGTTTAATTTCTTCGCTGACCATGGATTTAGATTTAACAATGAGCTTGGCTTTTTTTAGGCGAGTAATTTTTTCAATCTGAAGAAGAGCCTCGCCAGGAGTTGAGACCTGATAAACTTGAGCCCCTGTCTTTTTTGCTTCTTCCTTGAATTCTTGAATAAGCTGAGGAAGTATTTTGATGCATTTCTCTTTTATAGCTCTGGTCTTTTCTTTGTATTCCTCCCAGGGGATATCTTTAGTCGTGTTTTTATATTTCTGGTAATGATGAGTGGATGCTCTCAAAAGAGCTTGCTGGAGGTTTGTATTTTTAAGAGCTTTTTTTAGTTTTCGCTTCGTTTTTTTCCGAGAAAACAAATCCTGCTCCTCATTTTTTTCTGTCGAGATACGATTTGACATCAACCAGAATTTCCCTGGGTTTACTTCCCTCAGAAGGACCGACAATACCTTCTTGTTCCATCTGGTCAATGATTCTGGCAGCTCGGGCATAGCCCAGCTTGAATTTTCTCTGAAGGTAGGAAGATGAAGCTTGGCCTGTAAGAAGGATAAGTTCCACAGCTTTCTCGTAGAGCTCGTCTTTTTCCAAGAATTCTTCTAAAAGATGCTCTTCTGAGCTTTTTATGACTTTGATAATTTTTTCGTCATAAACAGGGCTTCCTTGTTCCTTGATAAATTTAACAAGACGATTCGATTCAGCAACAGTAATATAAGGGCAGTGCAGTCTGATAAGGTGGGGATAATTAGGGGGCATAAAAAGCATATCACCCAAACCGAGGAGCTTTTCAGCTCCAGAGGCATCAATGATAATTCTTGAATCAATCTTAGAAGGGACTCGAAAAGCTATGCGGCTCGAGAAATTATTTTTGATTGTCCCTGTTATGACATCAATAGAAGGGCGCTGGGTGGCCATGATAAGGTGAATTCCAACAGCACGGGCCAATTGAGCCAAGCGGGCTATACAGTATTCAACTTCTTGAGCTCCAATCATCATCAGTTCAGCCAGCTCATCAATGATAATCACAAGATAGGGAAGAGGCTTGAGATGTTCTTTTTCCTCTTCAGAAAGTTTTCCTTTCCTCTCTTGCAGGATTTGTTTTACACGGAAGTTGTACTGCTCGATGTTTCTTGAGTTTAGGAATCCTAATTTATGATATCTTTCATCCATTTTTTTTATGGTATCTGTCAAAACTGCTGCTGCCTTTTTGGCATCTTTAATGACAGGGCTGAGGAGGTGGGGAATACCATCATAGAGGCCGAATTCTAATCTTTTGGGATCAATCAGGATAAGCTTTACCTCATCTGGTGTAGCTTTGTAGAGGATGCTGGCAATGATGCAGTGTAAGGCGACGCTCTTTCCTGTTCCCGTGGTTCCAGCAATAAGAAGATGGGGCATAATTGATAAATCTGATAAGTAGACTTCACCGTGAATAGTCTTTCCAAGGGCAAAAGTTAGTTTTGAAGGTGATTTTATGAATTGCTCAGATTGAATAATATCCCTGAGTTTAATGATTTCTCTTCTGTTGTTTGGGATTTCAACTCCAAGAGAGGATTTTCCTGGAATCCTTTGGATTCTGACTGATTCTGCCCCTAAAGCCAGGGACAGATCCTCGGATAGATTGGCAACCTGGCTGACTTTGATGCCGGGATAAGGGGAGAATTCATAAATGGTGATGACAGGACCAGGGTGATATTCTCTTACTTCTCCTTCAACTCGAAATTCTCTGAGTTTTTCTTCAATTCGTTGTTTTTTTTCAAAGAGTTCTTCTTTGTCTATTTTTTCATGGATTTCTCCCGCATCCAAGAGGTTGAAGGGAGGGAAATGATAGTCTCCTTTTCTTTCTCTCTCCTGAAAAAGGGGCTTCTGGAAGACGGCCGGAGTTTCAGGTTGAGATGGGAAGGGTTCTTGGGCAAGCTCTTTTTTGAGTTCTTTTTTTCTCTTTTTATCCCTGACTCTATCTTTTTTTTCATCTAAAGCAGAATATTTTACCACAACCTTTTTCTTCATCTTTTCCCGATATTTCGCTTGATGGTAGAGGGTGATTTTGATTCTGATTTCCTTAAAGACGAAAGCAAAGAATCTGGAAAGGATACTAAATATCTTTCTGATGGAAATTCCAGTAGAGAAGATAATAAACAGAACAAACAATCCTGTAGTCAAGACGATAGAGCCGGCATGGTTAAAGTAACGAGTTAAGAAAGCTGAGAATGAACTTCCGATTAAACCACCGGTTTGAATCTCTGTTTCCCTCCAGGAACTGCTTTCAAGAATCAGAGAAAGAAGAGAACTGAGAACTAATACCAGAAAAATGAGTCCTCCTGTTTTTACAAAAATACGTCTCTCTCCACCGAAAAAAAGAGATTGAATTCCCAAGTATAAGCAGGCAAAAGGGATGAGGAAAGTGGCGAATCCCAGGAGATGGAACAAAGCCCCAGAGAGATAGGCCCCGACTCTTCCCCCGTAATTCTGGACTTTCTGATCATAGGTATTGGTTAGAGGGAAGGGGTCTTTGGGATGGTAGCTGATTAAACTGATAAAAACAAAGACAGCCAGGAAAAGCAGGAATATCCCTATTATTTCAGTTGAACTAACCCTCTTTTTTCTCTTTAACTTTGAAAAAAAAGGGTTCAGTTTCTTTTTTTTATTTCTCTTCACGGGCAAAATTATAACATATTTATACTGATTTCTGAACGAATTAGAGTTACAATTCTCAATGAGTTCGACTTTTCTGTATATTAGTTTACCTGAATTATTCATAAAATCTGTCGACACCTTGTTTTATTTTCAATAAAATGAGATCTTGACGATGATTATTGGCGAGACTAAGATCCACACTCTCCTCCACGATTTCTTGGTTAACATAAGTCGACGTTTTTTACCCTTCGGACGAGCCGATCTGACCACATGGGCTTTAGTAAAATTGTCATCGCGAGCAGAGCGTGGCGATCTCATAGAAAAATGTAGAGATTGCCGCGCTTCGCTCGCAACGGAGGATTGCCCAGCCTGTTCCGAGCAAAGCGAAGGAATCTTCTTCGCTCCTCGCAACGACGTCTACTTCGTTGCGACCCATTCGCGGTGGGAAACCACAGCGGGATCAGGCTTTATCATGAATAGACGTTCAGGAACATCCAATGGGGTCAGACTTCGCCGTTATTGATTTAACTGGACTAATTTTCATTTTTCGATTATTTATTCACAATGAAGTCTGACCCCTATGAAATGACGACAAAGCCTGACCCCAAACGCCTCGCATCCAACGACCTCTATTCTAAATAAAATCGTTGTTGCGAGCGGAGTGCGGCAGTCTAGCAATCTCGACTCGTGAATAATCCAGGTTTGTTATGAATGGATATTTAACCTGGGATATTCATAAAAGGTGTCGACAGATTTTATGAATAATTCAGGTTAAGTATGGTGCCCCAATTAATATCCTCTGATTAGTCTTAAAAGAGGAAAAAAAATCATCTATAAAGGCGATTTACTTATATCTCTAGGTCTTTTCCAATTTGATTAAAGAGTATTTTAAAATGCTCGAGCTTTTATCGACTTAATTCAATACTAAGGAGGAAACCTGATGAAAAATATTAAGCCAGTCGCCCTATTGCTGGGTATGAGTCTTGTGTGTGTCCTGGTTCCTGTAAACTCGAAAGACATTGTAGTCGGTAACGTCAATGATTTAGTCATAGCAGTCATGAATGCAAGCTCCGGAGATACAATTCTGCTGGAAGATGGGACCTACAGGCTGCATGAGGCGGGCACACATATGATATGGGTATCGGCTGATGATGTGACTATTCGAAGCAGGTCCGGAGACAGGGAGAGAGTTATCATTGAAGGAAAAGGGATGATAGATGGCAGTGTGGAATGCATTTTTAAGGTTGATGCTGATAACTTCACAGTTCGTGATATGACAGTACAAAAGGTAAGATACCACGCTATTCAAATGCAGGATGATGCAGACGGAATATTAATCAAGAACCTCATCATTCGGGACACGGGCGAACAAATGGTAAAAGTATTTTATCAGGGCGGCAATCCAGATAGTTCAGATAAGGGTATTATGGAAGATTGTCTGTTGGAATACACGGCTGGAGCCGGTTCTTCCTATGAAATTGGCGGGATAGATGTGTGCTATGCAAATGCCTGGATCGTGAGGAATAATATTTTTAAGAATATTAGGAATCCTGGCGGTTTTCATACAGCCCATGCCATCCACTTCTGGCCCGAATCTAAAAACACAATTGTCGAAGGAAATTTAATAATTAATTGTGATTGGGGAATAGGGTTTGAAAGGTTGGATAAAAGCGGGCTGGAAGGACATAAAAGAATAATAATTTGCAACAATATGATCTATCATGGCCATCTTGGAAAGAATGATTATGGCAGGGCTGGCCTAAGATTGGAATTATGTGCGGATACTGAAGTGTATAATAACACTATTTACTTGGAACACATCTATCCTGACGCAATTGAGTACTGCGGGGAAGGAACAACTGGCTTATTTATTGCCAACAATCTGACAAATAAAAAAATCAGTTCATATATGGGAGCCATTGGAACAGAGTCCTGTAATATCATTGATGCCAAAAAGGATTGGTTTGTTGATGCAGATTCTGGAGATTTACATCTGATCAGGGCCGAGATACCTGCTGTAGTCGACCAGGGGCTAACAATTCCCAGCTTAATTTTAGACTTTGACGGGGAAATCAGGCTGCCAACCAAAGGGATTGACATAGGAGCGGATGAGTTTAATTTAAAGCTGAAATGCGTGGTTGGAGTTATCATTTTAAGTCCGAAAGACAAGGAAAAAGTATCAGGGAAAGTGAAAATCAGGGTAAAGGCAGGCTGCGATATTGAGCTGGACAGGGTGAAATTATATATTGATGATGTTTTGGTTCATACGGAGCCGGTGGCTTTACAGAAAACGGCTGAGTTTTGCTATAAATGGGATAGTAAAGGTTATCCCGCAGGATGGCACACAATAAGAGCAGTTGCTTACAGTTTAACTGAGGAAGCAGCAGCGGATCAAATCAGGGTTAAAAAGGACGATCCGCCTAAAGTTAAGATTACATCTCCTAAAGATGGAGCAATAGTCAGCGGAAAAGTCAAAATTCGAGCTAAGGTCACTGACGATGACGGGATAAAAAAAGTTGAGTTCTATGTAAATGGAGATTTGAAATATACAGATAGAAAGGAACCTTATGTTTACAAATGGAGCAGTGTTGAAGGAACCGATAAAGATAAATGTGGTGAAAAATACTGTATTAAAGTTATTGCTTATGATACAGCAAACCAGAAAGCTTCGGATACAATAAAAGTAAAAGAGGATTCCCCCCCGAAAGTTAAAATTACCTCACCAAAGAATGGCGAACATGTAGAAGGGATTGTCAATATTCGGGCTCAGGCCACAGATGACGTCGGGATAAAAAAGGTGGAGTTCCATGTAGATGGAGTATTGAAGTACAAAGATAAGGAAAAGCCTTATGTTTACAAATGGGACAGTAACAGTGCTGAAGCTTCCAATGTCGAACACATTTCTGGTAAAAAACACATCTTAAAAGTCATTGCTTATGATACAGCAGGAAAGAATGCCAGTGATAAAATCAAAGTTTATACGAAAGATCTAAAATTAACTCTTCAGGCAACTAGAGTTGAAGAAGAAATTATGGTAGCCAAAAATGAATATGGAAAAATTGATTTAATTGTTGAGGGGTATGAATCCTATAGTCAAATTTCAAAGTATATCTTTTACAGAAAAGAGGGCAGTGAAGGTGGAAAGGAGTACAGCGGAGGCTATCAGCCCCTAAAAGAAATATCTGCCCAGGAACTTCAAGACGGAACTTACAGTTTCGATGACAAGTATTTAGAGACGGGAAAAAAATACACTTATAAGGCAGAAGCTGTGTCTTCAGATGGTATTACAATTTGTGTTTCTAATGAGGTAACAATATAGGAAGAATCTGGGGAAGCTGTTCCTGGTCACTGGAAAAAATCAGAAAGGGATTTCTGCCAAAACCACTAAATACAGGAATAACATAGACAATCCTTCTGGAGCTGAAATTTTATTTATCAAGAGCGGACTCTAATGGGAACCTCGCAACTTCCAGAGGACGGCTTCGAGATCAAACCAAGAAAGGCTCAATCCTCCTCTAAACACTGGTTAGAATGAAAAACTGAAGCCCAACCTGTAGTCTGGTTTCTTCTTACTCTCTAAGGGGTGGACAATTTCGGTATAAAGAAACCAGAAATTTGTGCCTATCACCACATAGGGATAATTAAATCCATGGTTGCGGGAAAACTCCAGTCCACCACCGCCATAAAAGCGGAAAATGAGAATTTTCCGAGGGATCATGTAAGCAGCTCCGGTCTGGAGCAGCAGGTCTGATTTAGAGCTGATATAATCCAGGTTTCCCGTAAGATAGATATTAGGCGATACGAGATGTTTGTATCCTACGCTCACGGGATTTATAAAGAATGAAAAGGTAAGGTAATGATCCGGCGCCTTAGATTTTTTTTCGCCTGCAAAAGTATCAGTGGCGCCGAAAACCACGATTAATAAGCCCAGGAAGCTGACTGTTAAATATTTTCTCATCTTTCTCTCCTTCTTTTTTCAATTTCATATTTTTATCTAGCAAATTGCGTGCCAAACTGCTTTATCAGAGCAGCAGGGGTTTTGTGTAATATAAAAAGGACAGTTGCCATAAATAGCAGGCAGAGATGGGAAAAAGCGGAAAATTATGACCTAGTTATACTGATTTCTGAACAAAAGAGAGTTACAATTCTACTTGATTTCAACTTTTTCTAGGAGAGCCGATGTCTTCCATATCTTAGCGAAAGAAAAGGGAAAAGAATATTTGAATTGCATGGTAATAATTTTTTCATTCTTTTTTTCGGAAGTTCTTTTTAAATCGAGGGCTATGATATTTTCGCCATCTTTTATTTCTTTTTCTGTCAGGTACTCACCATCCTGGAATACTCGAACCTTCTGGATGTAGTCTCCATACCAGTACCATTCTTGAAATTCAAAGGGGGAGTATAGATGAACCCAAATTTTTTCATTCTTTTTCAATCCCTTGTTGATCTGAAGGATTATCTCCTTCTCACAGACAGTCCTTTCCTTGCCAAAATAAATTTTGCGAGGTCCAAAGCCAGAAAGATATACTATCTCTTTCCAGTGTTTTTTTCTTGAAATGAGCTTGGATTCCGGGGGGGAGAAGTCCATTATTTTTTCGGAAGGTTTTATAATGAGGCCAAGGTAATCGAGATAATATTTTATTTTAAATGTTTTTTGTCGAGGAAAAGGAATTTTTACAGTTAGAGTTTCCTTAGCCAGAGGCAGAAATTTAGTCTTTGAGCTATAGCCTGGAATCTCCACATGCAGTCTAAATCCAGAAGTTTCTGAGGCTCTATTCTTTTTGAAGTCCAAATTTAATAGACCTTTTGAGATTTTCTCCTTAGTTAAAGAGATTTCAGGAACCTTCTCTGGCACTTGAGCTAAGGTAACATGGGGAAAGACTTCAGCTTCAATATCGTAGATCAACCACCAGAGGTCGATTTTTTTAATTTTATGTCTTATGTTGAAGCGTTGGAGTAGACAGAGGAGATTAGTGGCCCGGTCTTTTTCCTGGCCGCCTTCTGGATTGACCAGAAAAACATAATTTGTGTTTTTCTTTTGTTTGTAATAATAAAATTTATAAGGGAAATATGTTCTCAATGTGTAAGACGAGACTATAAGATCTTCTTTGGAGAGGGTGGTTAAGAGATAG
>Ga0114921_10001315_pt1 | contig 11359 bp, 7 predicted proteins | sample BentaG_FD_87016 | JGI IMG/M metagenome (GOLD analysis project Ga0114921, IMG submission 87016) | Deep subsurface microbial communities from South Atlantic Ocean to uncover new lineages of life (NeLLi) - Benguela_00093 metaG | ecosystem: Environmental > Aquatic > Marine > Oceanic > Sediment ...
AGGTCGCAATCTTCACTATACATAATATATTCTACAACAAACATACCCGCTTCCATAAAATAATCTTTTTTCACAAACATAAATGAGCCAGCAACCCAGTCCACTTCCTTCTGACTATTGTGTTCCCACCAGCTTAAAAAATAAGAACCAAAAATACGACTTTTTTTAAATATCCGGTATAGAAAATAACTCTCATAAAACTGCCTTGCCAGTGTTGGAAAAGATCTGGAGCTAAGCTGCAGAGTCCCGTCTGAATTTAATATTTTTGCTCCCACAACTCCTGGTCTGCTGGTTCCATCCTCTTTACTATAAAAATCCACCAGTTCTCCAAGACTGCCGCTTATAAACCTGGTGTCAGGATTTAAAAACAGCAGGTACTTTCCTTTTGCTTTCAATGCTCCCATATTAGAAGCTCTGGAGAAACCCACATTATTCTTATTTGCAATTAAATAAAAGCTATTATTTTTCTTATCCTGTTCTTTTAGATACTTTACACTTCCATCACTCGAATTATTATCCACTACCAAAATCTCACAGGTCAATCTATTTTTTCCAGCATGCTCTCTAATACTGCTAATACATTTTTTTATAAAATCCAGGCTATTATAATTTACAATTATGATACTAATATCCAATAATACTCCTAACTGCTCCTTTTGATTATTCTTTTAAAATTTTGCTAATTATTGAAATTAAGTCCTTTTTAAAATTAGAATTAGAAAACTTCCTGCAGTTTGAAATTGCATTTTTTCTAACCTTCTCCACATCCACTTCTCCACGTATTATCTTTATAGTAATATCTTTAAGTTCCTGCCAGTCCTTAAAAAAGAATCCATCGTACCCATTATTTATAATTTCCTTCTGCCCCCCCTTATTTATAACTACAGGAATACATCCAGCCGCCATCGCCTCCACAGTAGTTATTCCAAAATGCTCGAACCTCTCGGGATGAACCTTTTCATCTTCACCCATTCCTGAAGCATGCCAGAAAATATATGATCTGGCAAAAAGTTCTACTAATTCTCCCCACCCTATATTAGTTATTATTTCTATAGGGTAATTTTTGCTTGCAGCTCTTATTTTCTCTACATACTCCAGATGGTCAGCTCTACCCCCCACACCACCTACTAAATATAAAGTATAACCCCTCATTTCATCTGAATACTGCTCTAATATCTGCTTGAATGTTTGCGCTAATTCAAGCTGCTTTTTATTGTGATGTTCTGGAAAAAATCTCCCCACACTCAAAATAATTTTTTCCTTCTTCCCTACTTTGAAACTATCAATATCAACCGGTGGGAATAAAATAGTGCTTTCACTGCCCCATAGTTTTTTTATCCACTTTTTGGAATATTCTGAGATGGTAATTATCTTATTGTAAGTTTTTAAGAATGTTAAATCTCTGGGAAAAGTTATAAGAAATAAAGGAATATACCCCAAAATTTTAAGAACAGCTTTTTTAAAAAGGCTTATCCTTCTCCTGTCATAAACAACTACACCAAGTTTCCTGGAATCCTTAGAACTTCTATCAGTCTCCACAGGGATGAAAGTATCAGACGAGATTAAAACTTCCGGGGAATCTCTGGTTAGACTTAATGGGATTTCAGAAGTCTCCTTAGCGCCTTTTCCAAGCTCAATATCCTTATTATATAAAAATCCTTTGCTTACTTCTCTATCTCCAAATAATTTAATATTTACTTTCATTAAACCAAGACCAGTCCTATCAGGATTCTTAAAACCAAGCCTTAAAGGCTGGTTAGATTTTTTTACCCTTAAAATTACTCTGCCGCTGCTCCAGCTGCCCCTTCTCAGTAAAAATCTTTTTGGCTCATATAAACCCTCCTCTATTTCTATTTCACCGGAACCCTCCGATAATTTGTCTGCAAGTTTAAATAACCATCTTGCCGGCAGTCTGAAAAAAAATAGCAAAAACTTATGAATAAATTTAAAATCTACATCAAAAGGAGTCGGGAAATAACATAAATATATATTTTTTTGGCCGAACGCAGGAAGTGAACTTAAATAAGTAGCATTTATGAACAGGTCATATTTTTTTGTGATCCTCACAGCATAATCTTCTGATACGAAAGGGAATATTTTTAAATTTACTCTGCTCAGATCAAGGTTAAGCCTACGGGAAACTTTTTTAAAATCAGCAAATATATCGGTAATCAAATCTACTTTAAATTCATTTTGTTTAGATAAGACTTCAGCAATCTTACAGCTATATCGCTCCCCGCCCCCAAATGTCGACAGGTATCTATCATAAATAGCAATCTTCTTCATAAAGTGTCCTGTTAAAAACTTCTCATCCAGCTTTTGATAATTCTATCCTGCACCTTACTGCCAGTTCTTATTCTAACTCTATTTATTAAATTCTTAGGCAGCATATAGAAAAGTTCAAAGAAAATTCTAATCCTGATCGGAATATCAATTCTTTTCTGTCTTTTACCCGCAGGCAATCTGGCAATATAATACAGGATGTTTATTATATTTGAGAAAATGAATACCAGATAACTCTTAATAAACAAAAACGGCCAACCGCATTTAAAAATCATAATCAGCCTATTTCTAATCACATGATAGGTAAAATCATAAGACCATTCTTTGCTGGTCCCACAGTGAAAATGTCTTACAATAGATTTAGGAGTAAAGAAATTCTTCCAACCGGCTAATCTGGATCTCCAGAATAGATCAATATCTTCATAGTAGGTAAAAAAGCTCTCATCAAAACCGCCGACCTCATCCAGCATTTTTCTATCCACCATAAAGCTGCTCCCGGAGAGTCCAAAGACTTCTTCTATCCGGTTATATTGCCCTTCATCAAAACTCTCAAAACCCCTATCCTTACTGTAAAAGGATTTATTTATCTTAATCCCGCAACTATTGATAATGTCTTTCCTGTAAGCAAAAAATCTCTTTGGGATCTTTATTTTTACCGTTTTAGATTTCCTTGACACCTTGATATCTTTAAATATTTCTTCACCTACTACCAGTTTTAAATGATTGGGTGAAAGATATGATGATACCTTAAACTGTATCTCCAGGTCCTTATTTAGATTCTCTATTGGTACAGCCAGAATGGCATTATCCTGTGACCAATGATAGATTTTTCCCCTTTCATCTGATTCTGCAGGATAAAATCCATCCAGATACTTAACACTTTCATTTAAAGTGCTTCGGTAATTGTTATTATTTTCAGCATTGCCAGCTTTTACATCATATATTTGAACCCCCAGTCTCCTGGATTTTCTACTATCGCCCATCTCTTTTTGATTCTTGCTATTTGCAATCAGTTGAATAGGTAGATAAGGATAATAAAAGACCACTTTAGGGCCCACCACCCCTATTTTAGAATTATCAGTAGATTGCATGAAAATAGACAACATCTCGGACAGCCAGTCTTTTTCAACTACACAGTCGTTATTTATAAGAACTATATATTTCCCCTTTGAACGGCTAAATCCTTCATTATTACCTCCAGCATAGCCCTTATTTTCCTTAAGAGCAATTATCTCTACCTGTGGAAATTCTTTTTTCACAAATTCTACAGAACCATCTGTAGAATTATTATCTACCATTATTATCTGGATTTTTTTAGGTGAATAATTAAGATCAAATATGGAATTAAAAAGATTGCCTAAAAATTTCTTACCGTTAAAATTTACAGTGATAATTGATATCAAAGGATCATCATCTTGCGTCAATTAAAATTCTCACCTTACTTTCGGCTTAAAATATCATCCTCTGGAAATTACAATAACACCTATAGTTATTATAAGAGCACCTGCCCAGCGGATGAGATTCACATCTTCTTTTAATATAAATCTTGAAAGAATAAGTACCATTACATATGTTAAACCAATAAATGGGTAAGCAAAACTCAAGTCCACTGCAGATAATACTACCAGCCAGATTGCAGCTGAAATAACATATAAAAATAAACCGGATATTACCAGAGGGCTTTTTATTACTCCAAAAAATAACTGCTTAAGAGCCTCCAAACCGCTGAAATCAACTATCCCAATACGATTTACACCTATCTTTAGTAATATCTGTCCGGCAACAGCTATGGAAATACTGAACAAAATAAGTAAGATAGAACTTCCCAAACTCAATTTATTTCTCTCCTTAATCATAGTTTTACTGTATTTTTATAACAGACCTGATATTTAAAATCTATGCTTTTTTTGCCAAATAATATTTATTGGATACCGTCAGACCCATTATCCTGTCAATGTTTTCAAAATCCCTCAACAATACTTCAAGTTTCTGATCCATATCTATCTTTAGCCCTGATATGCTTTTAGGCTTAAAATCACCTAAAACTTCTCTCAAACTGCTAATATCATAACCCAGGCTTTTAATTTCCATCTGGAGGGCTCGGAATATATCAAAATATATCAGAAGTAACCTCTCCCGGTTCTTACGGTTTAATTCATTTATTTCCCTATTAATTTGAACCTGAATATTATTATTAATAGCTTTTACAGACTGGTTATAACTCTTTCTTAAATTCTCAAAATACATACTGGTAAGAAGATACATATATCTTCTCAGTTTTCCCTTTATAGTCCTATCTTCAATCAGTCTTTCAGAATCTAAAATATCCAAACGGCTTAAAAGTTTCAAATCCTTAAATTCTTCTTTACTTAATTTTATCTCAAAAAGCTCAAATAATTCATTCTTACCATATATCTCATCTATTTCATTTTCACCACTGCTTATTGCCGTGTACTCAATTTTATCCCAGATTCCCTTATCTATGATCTCAAAACCAGCATTCTTCAATATGAATTCAATAGTAAAATCATCGATCCTTGCACTGGACCTGTTATCCTTCTTACCCTCACCAAAAAGCTTATAAAATCCTCGTTTTTCAGGGACTGAAAAAAACAACAGACCATCTCTTTTTAGCTTCGAAGCGAGCACATTGGTGAGATCATAGAAAAATTTTGGGGTAATTTTAGAAAAAGCATTATTTACAATAATACCATCGAATTTGGCCCTCTGGGTTATTTTAGATTTTAAAATTCCAATCTCATCTAAGTTGCTGCCCTCATCCTCCAGACTTACAAAATCATCATCTACTTCCAGGCAGAATATTTTTCCTACATCACTTTTATCTATAATCTTCTCATCTCTATATTTGTTCGTAGTTATTTTTAAAACATTGCTACAACCTTCAAAATTATTCTTTATAATTTTTGAAATCTTGCTATTTTGTAAATCTATAAGCTCAATAATTTTTCTTTTATCAACTGCATAATATGAATTAACACAATATTTAACCAGCGGCCTGGTTGCATTCTCCCAATAAAATCTGGGAGCAATTTTATTTAAGTTCTTCCTGTAAATTTCTTTTAAGCTCTTATTGGTAGCTACGCTTTCCATAACCCTTGCCAGCTGGTTGGTGTCCTCATATTTTACCACTTCACCTATATTTTCAACTTTTACCATTTTAGCTATAGAATCCCCTTCGGTAGTTATTACCGGAAGCCTTGCCCATATATAATCCATAACCCTCGTTCTATAAGAGAACTCAGTTTCAATCCTCTCGTGATGAATTGACAGTCCGACATCTGAACTCATAAGAAGAGCCTGCCTTGATTTGTATGGAGTCCATTCATTAAAAAATACATTCTTCCCATACAAATCAAGTTCTTTGCTTAACCTTATTGCCTCTATGCATTTTTTCATTTCAGGAAGCTTTGGATCCGGATGTTTGATTCCCATAAATACTAATTTTATATCCTTTCTGCTTCTTGTAATTTCCCATAACGCTTTAATGGCAGTAATAGGATCCAGCCAGTTCCAGATTCCTCCTCCCCATAAGATTATAAAGTCTTCTTCTTTAATATCAGCGATTTCATCCCTTATAGATAAGTTTGAGCGCAAAGGAGGTTCGGAAGGTATACCAGAAGATACAATATCTATCAGGCTTCTTAAGGTGTTGTCAGAATCATAACTATAAGGATTTATTCTACCCACAGCATTTAACATTCCTATCCAGTAATCCCTTTGTTTTTCGCTTGCACAGATAAAGAAATCACCAATTGTGAGTTGAAATTTCAGTATATTTAAATTATTTTTATCAATCCTGATCCTTTCTTCCATATTACTATCCTTAAACATTTCCAGGCTTTCTAAATTAAAAGGATTATAAAGATCTACAATTATTTTGCCCTTGAAATTCTTTAAGAAAGGAAAATAGTAAAGAATGTGGCCCTGGATTAATATAATATCTGAATTCTCAACACATCTCTGCAAACTTTTATAGTTATTTACTTTATACTGCCTGGTTTTAAAGCCTTCAGTATCAATGTCTATCTTATTGGGAGTAAGTAGAGTAACATCCAGATAATTCGACAAAATTTTGGCAAATTCATAGAATCTTATACCGGGCCCGGCCATCTTTTTACCAATAACGTCGTAACTTATTATGCAGATCTTTGATTGAATTTTTTTACTTGACTCTATAGCCATCATATCTCCCATATTTAAAAATTTATTTTGAAAATCCTTATGTAATTCCCCGGATTCTCAGATAGTTCAATTTAATTTTAAGATGCAATCATTTTAACTCTAATTTATTTAAGATTAAATGATTTTTTAATTTAACTACCAAATTATAAGGCAAAAATACAAAATTTATAAAATAAGCATAAAAAATAGGAAAAATCTGGTCACCTGTGACTTTATTCCTGAGCCAGCTCAGCTCAGATGGAAAGAATTTTTTAAGGAAATTTAAAAATCCCAGATTAATTATTGCACATCTTATCCTATTTTTATGATAATACCTGTAAAAATTTCTGCTGAACTTTTCCACTGATGCACCTTCAAAATGCCTGGCAATAGATTTAGGAGTTACAACTACCCGCCATCCACTTCTCCTGATCTTCAAACAATAATCAAGCTCTTCAAAATATGCAGGTCTATATCCTGTATCAAAACCACCCATACTCTTAAACAATTTAAATTCAGTCGCAAAAAAAGCACCGGTTACATAGTCTACATCTTTTATGCTGTCTATTATATTTTGAGCATTCTCCAGGCCTGGTTTGTAATTTTTACCTCCAATACCCTGTTTAATTTCTTGTCTAATTTTTTGTACATTCTTTTGTCCTATATTTTGGACTTCTCCTTTATTTCTGTACCCACCCTTCAAATCTTCATATCTCTTACCATAGCCTATATGTGATGTAATAAAATTAGTACTAACTCTACCCCCCAGATGCTGTATGGTATCTTTTTTATAATCAAGTATAAGCCCGCCTGCAGCTCCTATTCTCCCTGGCGGCAGGTTCCGGTCTTTTATGACTTTAAAAGTTGAAATTAATTTTTGCAGCGCATCCCGGTTTAAATATATGTCCGGATTCAATAGAATCAGAAACCCCGGCTCCTCTTCCAGGCTTTTTTTCTTCCTGGATATGAAATTAAATACTGCATAATTTACTGCCCTTGAAAATCCTATATTCTTCTTCAGGGTAATAAGCTTGAAATTACTGCTGGTTATCTCTGAAGACATATTCCTGAATTCTCTAATCTTTGCCACTGAGCTGTCGCTGGAACCATTATCAATAACAACCAGAAACCAGTCCTTATAATTCTGTCCTGTTATTGAACGAAGGCAATTTTCAATAAAGTCCTGACTGTTATAAGTTACAATTATTATTAGACTTTTATTATCCATAAGAAAATTATTTTCAGTAACATTAAGGTGGAGGAATTTCTAAATCTTTACAAATCTTTTTACATAAGACATCTACTATCTCAGAATGCCTGGGGACAGTGGAAGTTTTTAAGTTTTTAGAATTATAATACACAGAATGTTTTTTGCCCTCTCTAAGAAACAAACAGCCATAAGACTTCAAGTGTTTTATAAACTCTCTTCTTTTCATTACAAGTTAGAATTCTACTTTAATATCCTCTCTAACAACTTTTTTACCTGTCAATTCTCTTTCAATTAATTCTTTGTTTGATTTTAAGATTAGACTAATCGCTTCTTTTAAATTTGAACGAACTTCATCCAAAGTCCTCCCCTGAGTATTTGCTCCTGGTAGTTCTTCTACATATCCAATGTACCAATTATTAACTTTTTCAAAAACTGCTGTAAATATACCTTCCAACAAAATCCTCCCTATAATGAAAAGTAGAATCTATCACTTAAAGTCCATTAAGCAGTTATTATTTTAGTGGAATATCTTTCTTTTAGCAATTTTAAAATAGTTATACACTCTATAGGCAAAACTCTTTTTAACAATTCCTTCAAGTTCTGATATCCGCTTTTCCCTATCCTCTAGCATCTTCTTCTGACGCAGGGTTATCTGTTCTAAATTCTCAAGAGCTTCTTCCCTGCTGAAAAAGAATTTTCTTTCTTTTCCTCTGTCAGGGGAAAATGCGGGGCTTGCCGCCCACTTTTGTAATTCTTCGGTAGTCTTATTAAAATTAAAATTTAACAGTCCATATTTTTTGCCAGCAATTGCAGTTTTTTTGACCTCATGGGGGTGGTTGGCCAGATAAACCAACTTTGCACTTAAATCCTTGCTGTCATAAGGCTTAAATGTGTACCCAATCTTTTCTTTCTCAATTATATCAGTCAGTTCGCAAACATTTGACGACAGTACACAAAGTCCCGCCCTGAACCAGTCCAGAATACGGTTTTTGCTCCCCAACCTGACCTCATAAATATCTTTATCAATATTTATACCCACATCTGCTTCAAGGTAGTAACTGGGCACATCTTCTCCAGCCACCCAGCCTTTCATTACAAACCTCTCCTTATAAGGGCTGCTGTTTATCATTGACAGAAACCGGGGATAAGTCTTCATGTCCTGCTCCGGTATCTCTCCTCCTGTGGATACAAACTTAATTTTTGAATTCTTTTCCATTGCCAGTATCAACCCCTTAAATAAAGTATCAACATCAGCCCAGGTATTATATCCTCCGGTCCAGAGCACTACAAAGTCATCATTTTTTATGCTGTCCTTTCCTCTAAAAACTTTTTTAGTATGACTATATTCTTCCAGGGGAAGACCGCAGGGAATGATATTGGTAAAATCATAACCCGATGTATATTTATTGAGTCTTCCTACTGCCCCAAGTTCCCCTATCAGAGCATACTTTTGCCTTGAAGATACGCATGAAAAAACATCGGCATTAGAGACAATATTATATTCACTGTTCCAGTAATGAAAAAGACATTCATCATTACCGTCAATATAAGCCCGTGCCTGCGCCTCAGCCATCACATGGCCAAACAAATCTGCCCAGAATGGAACGCCGTTGATATTTAGAACAGAATCAGTATTGCCATTGCCTCTATTCCAATTTTTGGAATTAACCTCGCCTCTTCCCGCCGGCTCACCTGTCTCCACATCATAAGTATTACCCTTTTTTTTACTTTTCAGGTAATGAATCAGCCTTGAGGCTATATTAGAAGGATAAAAGGTGCAGCCAACTATACAGTCAGGTTTAAACTTTGAAAAAATTTCAGACATTAATTCTACATTTTCGAAATCATCTTTTTTAAGCACATTGTACTCGAAACTGTACCTGCAGCTTCTTTCTTCACTGCCAGAGTGGCTTCTACCAGCTTCCCATTCTTTATTTTTCATAAAAATGGAACCAGCATATTCCTTTTTAATTTTTAAATCTCTGGTATAAATAAAATCTCTTTTATAATCCGATTCAAAATCATCCGCATATGCTGATGGGATAGCATAATTGCAGACACATATCCTGTGACCTTTTTCCAGTAGTGGCAGTATAAACTGCCAGGTCCTGACACCAGTCCCATACACTTTCCTGTCATTCTCAAATGGCAGCGGGCTCATGCCCAGAACAAAAATCTTTTTCATATAATTACTCTTATATATTTCAAAATTATATCACAAAGACAACAACAAAATTATTTTAATTTTATAACAGTGCTAATCAAAATTTTACATATAAATATTATTTCTCTAATTATAATTTTTTTTAAAATATCCACAAATTTAATTTAAATCAGTAAAAATTCTATCAAAAATATATTAATTTAAATTAAACTTGTGTTTTGGTATACTCTAGCCTTAAGATAAAAAAATCTGATTGAAAAAGGAAATATATAAGTAAAATTAAAAGATTTTGTAAAGTACTTTATTCAATATAATTTTAGAAATTTTAAATAATGACATAATAATTTAATCAAGAAAAAAATGAAAACTATAACTATTATTCTTATAATTCTATTCTTATTTGTTAGCTGTCTCTTCAGCTTTTTAATTACAAAAAAGATATTTCAAAAAGAACCTTCCCAAAGCGAAGTTATTATTGAGGAAGATGCAATTACTCCTCCAGAAGAACTTACACCAGATGAAGATGAAGAGGAAGAGGATAAAATTCTTCCTGAAGATATAACTAAAATAGAAATATACCTTGATGGAGATAAAAATAACGGAATATTTTTAGGAGAAGCAGTTTATGGATTATCTTCCAAAGAAGCGTTTTTAATTTATGGCGATAAAGCCGCAGATTCAGGTTATGTCCTGGTTTGGGATAATGAAGAATATACATTCGAGCCTGGTTCAACTCATTACCTCTATGTTTACACTTACATTCCAAAATACGGATGGGATTATACCAGAACAAAAATCCAGGTTCCTGGAGAACCAGGTAACGCAGAGAACATAAAAATGAGTGTTGATAGTTTACGTCAAAACGAAGTTATCAAAGAAGATAAAAAGAAGGAATTAAGAATATCAGGATGGGCTGCAGACTCCAATGTAACCGATAGTACCGGAATTGATAAAGTGGAGATATATTTAAACGGTCCAAAAGGCTTCGGAAAACTTTTAGGAGAAGCAAAGTATGGTTTAGAAAGACAAGATGTCGCAGATTTTTTTGGAAATCCAAATTATCTTAACAGTGGATATTCATTTACCTATGATGCAAGTAGTTTTGAACCAGGCTCTCTTCACTCTTTTTATGTTTACCCATTATCATTAAAAGGTGAATATCAATTAATAAAAGTAAATATAATAATGGAAGGTGAGGAAAAAGAATCCAATACTATTTCTTCAGTGGAAGCAAAGTTTGGTAATGGCAAAATTGAAATAATCGGATGGGCTATAAATAAAGACTGGACCCTGGAGGGTAAACCTCGAAGCCTGGATGTAGAATATTCCACTAAAAAAATAGTGTTTACTTCCAATAAAAACGGCAATGAAGATATATTCAGTATGAACCTTGACGGCTCAGAGCTCATCCAGTTAACTGATCATCCAGCACTGGATGCATATCCATCTGTTTCACCCAATGGTAGAAAAATAGCTTACACTTCAGATATTGATGGTAGTTGGCAGCTGGTTTTAATGAA
>Ga0114921_10001316_pt1 | contig 11354 bp, 12 predicted proteins | sample BentaG_FD_87016 | JGI IMG/M metagenome (GOLD analysis project Ga0114921, IMG submission 87016) | Deep subsurface microbial communities from South Atlantic Ocean to uncover new lineages of life (NeLLi) - Benguela_00093 metaG | ecosystem: Environmental > Aquatic > Marine > Oceanic > Sediment ...
ATTTAAAGGAAATGGGATTAGATAAAGAAGAAGATTATCAGAATGTAACTATTTATAGTGGAAATGATGAGAGGAACAAGGAAATAAAATTGGTCATTCTCAATGAGACCCATGTTGCTTATGGTGATGATATTCTTTTAAAAGCTGTCATTGATTTGAGTCAAGGAAAGGGCGAGAACATTTATAAAAATGAAAAAATGAAGACTGTTTTGAAGTATATTAATAAAGAAGCCTTTCTATGGGGTGGATATCTAATATCCAAGGAAGTTATAGAAAAAGCTGTAGTGAAAAATCCCTTAGCAAGAAATCTTGAGTCAATAGAAGCTGCCTCCTTTTTTGTTAATCATGATAAATCAGATTACTTCTGCCAAATTAATTTGGCTGGTGAAGACGAAACTAAAAACAAGCAAATAGTTGAATTCATTAATTTAGTAAAAATATTTTATAGTACAGGGTTAAAAGAAGATACTGATATTCAAGCATTACTAAAAAATATTAATGTCTCAGTTGAACCCCCTGGAATAAAAATCACCTTTAAGACATCTGAAGATTTGATGATTAAACTTATTGAAAAATCTTAAAAAGCATAAGAAATTTAGACTTTAAACTTAATCCTTCTGGGTCCTAGAATCTTAAGTTTACCTTCCTTTTTCCAAGACTTAAGACGTTTTTGGTCAAGCTTAAGTAAAAGATTCCTCTCCCCTTCATCTCTGACTCGGGAAGAAGATTGTCTTTTAAAACCAATTTTAGCTCTAGTTGTAATAAAACCAGATCTTTTTACTTTATATTCACTCCATTTAACTTTTCTCATTTTCCTCTACCTACCATATTTTTAAGATTAATAACTAAAAAGGTATATTCATTAATTGGAATTTTAACTTTTCTCTTTTTACTTAATCTCCTTTTTTAATTCAAGCAAAGCATTTAAAACTTCTTCTTCTTTAGCTCTTTTCTTTAAATAATCCCAGTCAAGCTCATCCATATGTAAAACTATTAATTCTTTTGCCCAGAATTTGTCATCTAATGATTTCCAATGGACAAAAGCACATAATCTATCAATTATTAAATCTTCAATTCCGATTATGTAAACCCTAAGACCTTCAATCTCAATCTCATAAATCTTTTCGTACTGTTCTTGATTATCCAAAGAAAATGCTGGGGCTTCAATAACAATTCCTAGTTCATCACTTACCCAATGTCTGCCTTCTTTATCAAATCCCCAACCTCTTAAAATCTTATCAATAGGTTCACTTGGTGCAACAACATCTATATCACCTGTTGCATATCCCCCAGCAGTATAGAATTCCAATGCATTTCCACCCACTATAATTGGTCTGACTTTTTCTGGTTCAAGTTCTTTTGTTAGTAGCCCCATAAATAAAAGCCTTTTTGTTAGGGGATCAGTTTCCTCTTTTACACTCTCCAGACTTACTCTAAGTTTTACTTCAGATTTTTGCTTAAGCCAGTTATCAATCACCTTTCGATTAAACCGGTACTGCCCTCCAACTTTAATATAGGGAATTTCACCACGCTTAATCATGGTGTAGATAGTCCGTTTACTAAAATTCAAATATTCAGCTATTCCTTCTACTGTTATTAAAGGTACTGGCATTTTTTTCTCCTAATAAAGTATAGTTTTGTAAAATATGAATTTTACTAATATTTTCTCATTTATTTTTAAAAGATTATGGTAGTTATAAATAATCCTTATATTCCTATTAGTTTCTAACCAAAAAATAAAACATATTTTTTCTATTATCACCTAAATTTTATGAAAAATCAAGAAAAAATATGAAATTTTATGAAAAAAGTTCATAATAAAAATTAATATTTAAAAGTTTAGTAGAATTTTCTTCTAGACTATATATAGCTCTTACAATGAATCTGGTAGCAATAGCTATATGCAATTATTAATAAGTAAGTGACTCTAAAAATTGCTTACTATTAACTGTAAAACACCGCTACTACCTATTGACAAAGCTTTATTAGGTATAAATAATTAACAAAAATGTTAATTATATATATTTAATATGAAGTATTTAAAACTTAGAAGACCAAAGAAAAAATTAATGCTTTTCTTGAAAGGAAAGAGATAAGAGATATATTTGATATAGAATTTCTATTAAAAAAGGGTGTTAATCTTACAGAATCTCGTAAAATATTAAAAAAATGAAATTTTAAGTAGATTGGAGTAGAATATATAAAATATGAGAACTAAAGACGAAATATTAAAAGAAATAGTAGAGCTGGAAAAGAATGTAAGGGATCTTGAAGCAAGAATACCTTCTCACTCTATCCCAGTAGAGTTACTGCAGGAATTAGAAGATGCGCAGGAAGAATTAGATAGAAGAAAAAAGGAACTTGAAATGGTTGAAAGAGAGGGATAAGTTTAAAATGATATGTAAAAATCATCCTGATAGGGAAGCTACATAGATTTGTCAAAAATTTGATTATGGATATTGTGATGAATGTTGTAAACGTACACTCTCTGATGAATTCTGTCGCTTTCGAGCAAATCATCTCTGTCCAATCCATGAAATCTGTTTACCAGAAAGAAAGTATGAACAAAAACTACAAATACAAAAAGAATTTATATGATGTGTAAGAGGTCTATAAGGGGTCAAGTCTTGAAATATAACATTCTTATAAATATGGGGGTATAAAAATGGGAATGTTTGATAAATTGCTTGGAAAAAAGCAGAAAAAGAAAGAAACAAAGACGATTCAAGAGTTTGTAACAAAGGCGGTCAAAGGTCCTTGCTATTGTCAGATCAAAATTTCAGAAATTGCAGACCTGTACGATGCTCTTATAAAGTATCCTGTAGATGCTCTTTTTTCCTTAGAGGAAAAGAAGGTGGCAGATTCAATAAGCCTTTTGCGCTCAAAGTCACTCGGCGTCTGCCCCAAATGTTATACTGTAACAGAAGGTGAGTGGCTTGTTCATATGCATCTTGTAAAGGGATCGGGCATGGGCCTGACACTAATGTCAAAAGACTATGCACATTTTCTGATAGGTAAATGTCGTAATCCTAATTGCAACTACGAAGAGATATTTATTTTCTGGCGTCCGAACGAAGATGAAGGAATAAAGAACCGCTTGGCTAAAATGGGAATAAAAATATGAGAGACGAATAAGTGGGAAAATTTTATAGATTTTTTAAAAGAAGAAAAAGTGAGAATGTTCAAGTTAATACCATTGAACAAGATCATGTTTCAGGGGATGAGCCAATTTAACGCTACCTTGTTATAAAGAGGTGAGGAAAAATGGAAAATGAAGAAGGAAGAGTAAAGGATTTAGTAGAGAAACTTGAGAGAGAAGAAATCACTCCCAAAGAAGCTCTCAAGGAACTTCAGAAAAGAAAGCTTGTAGAAGATGAAAGATGGGAAATTATTCTTTGGGTCGTTTATTTTATAGTTTGGTTGCCGCTCAATTTTATGTTCGCAGATCAACTACCAGCGATACTGTTCCCAGGGATTGTAATTTATATCTCGATCGTTATCGTAGTGCTTGGAATATTCCTTGCGGTTTGGGCAACTTATTATCACTACAAAATAGGCGGACTCAAAGACGATGAGACCATCATATTGTTCAAGGAAGGACCATACCGAGTCATGAGACACCCTGCAGTTTTTGGTATTATAATGTTACCTGTTCTGTTACCTATTATCCTCAGCGCATATGTTCCGTTTACGGCTCTTCCAATTGCCGCTATTATTGTAATGATTGCTTACACTTACTACGGAATCCATTTAGAAGAGAAGCTTAGTATAAAGAAATGGGGTGATGAATACATACAGTACATGAAAGAAGTCCCAAGATTTAATTTCATAAAAGGATTATGGAATTTGAGAAAAAGAGGGAACTGATTATTAATAGTGTTAAAATAATTAACCTGAATAGAAAGAGATTTAAAATAACCCTCCCCTACCCCCTCCCATCAAGGGAGGGGAAGTAGAAAAAATTGACCTAAATAAAAAGTGATTTATATATATTATGTAAAGGGAAAAAAACAAAAAATTACAATCTATAGTGTGTATTTAGGATTCGGAGTTGTAATAATGAGATATGTTCCTGCTAAAATATATAATCAATTTGGGAAGATAATATTTGACACTTAACCAATTTTATGCTAATGTATTGGCATAAAATAATAATTTTATGCTAAGGGATTGACAGAAATGGAGTTATTTCGTTTAAGAGAACAAAATCCTTATTGGGAGAAACCAGAAGATATTGGAAAAGATTTCCATATTAAGGTTCTTTCAACCCTTCCTTTTGAAATTATTAACCCAGTAGAGAGGAAAATAGAATTAGATAAAGATGGAATTTTCATAATTCGAGGACCTCGCCAAATAGGTAAAACAACCTTTTTAAAAAGAAGTATTAAGAAGCTGATAGAGAGTGGTATTGACCAAAAAAGGATATTTTATTTTGCCTTTGATATTGGAGGGCTAAAAGATGAGCGAGAGGTTTTAGATTTAATTAAAACTTACCTTAGCTGGATTAGAAAAAAAGTAAAAGAAAAAGTATGGATGTTTTTAGATGAAGTTACTTATACTCCTGGATGGGCGATTGGTTTGAAGATTGCTTATGATCAAGGACTTCTTCAAGAAGTTAATATTATTGCTACTGGCTCTTCTAGTCTGGATTTGAAAAAGGGAGGAGAGAGATTACCAGGTCGAAGAGGGGAAGTAAAAGAAATAGCAGATTTAATAATGTTACCTATTGATTTTCGCACATTTTTAGAATTATCATTAAAAGAGAAATTACCTTCTCTTTTTTCTTTTCAAAAAGAGGAAATTTACTCTTTGGCTCAAGAGGTTTCGTTCTATAGAAAAGAAATTCAGGAAGCATTTGATAATTATCTATTAGTAGGTGGTTATCCTTTAAGTATAAATCTATATTTCCAAAAATCGTTCATTGAAAATAGCGCTTATTATACTTATCTTCAAGCAATATTAGGGGATTTAGCAAAAATTGGTAAGAGAGAGACTTTTTTTCGCGAAATTACTTCAGCTATTATTTCGAAAAAGTTTGAACCCATAGATTGGCAGACAATTGCCCAGAGCACCAGTATAGGTTCTCATTCTACTGTTCGGAGTTACATTGAGGATCTAACCTATCTTTTTGTTTTTTATGTTCTTTACCCGGTTAAAACCTTGGGGGCAACATCGATCTCTTTTCGAAAGAGAAGGAAGGTTTATTTTCTTGACCCATTTATTTTCCACATACTTAATAGTTGGTGTGCAGGTAGTTTTCAACCATTCGATTATGCTTCCCGTTGGTTAGAAAATCCTGATAATAAAGCAAAGTTGGTAGAAAGCATTGTGATTTCTTGTTTGAAGCGGAAGTTTCCTCTCAATGCATTCTGGAGAAATAGCGGTGAGATCGATTTTATTGGGTTTGGCGATAAAAAGCCAAAACTCCATTTAGAAATAAAGTATCAGAATAAGATTGTCTCTAAAAATAAGAAAAGTTTGAAAAAAGTAAAAGGCGGGGTTCTTTTGAGTAAAGACATACTCTATTATGATAAGGAAAATAATATTCTGATTGTCCCTGTTTCTTACTTCTTAGCTCTACAAGCATTAGAGGAAGATCAGTTCCATTATTAGACTTTTGACTTTAAGCCCTTTAGTTTCATCGATTGTTATTTAATAAAATTAGAAGAGTAGAAATAACTAAATAAAATAAATAAATTTTAAAATAGAAATGTATAAATGGATTTAATCATAACAGTCTTTGAAGCTATTGCTTCACTTATATTTAAAGAAGCAGCAGAAGTAGGTATTAAGGAAATTTTAATAAGAAAAGTTAAAAGAAAAACTACCCAAATAAGAAGTAATCAGAAAAAATTACTATCTGAAACTAAAGATATTATATTAAAAGGTGACCTTGGAGAGGATCTTTTCAATGCCTTCTCAACATTTCTTAAAACAAAGGATTTATCAAAAATAGATAAATTTCTTAAAAAAGCACCTTCGGATAAAGATATAGCTGTACTACTTGAAATTTCAAGAACTATTGGAATGGATTTTAGACTTCAAATGAATAAACCTGCTGAATATATTATTTCATCGATTGGAGAACTTAATCCCTCACAGTTCCCTATAGTAGCTAAGGCAATAAATAAATTCGTTAGTATGATAAATGCTGTCCATAAAGGTCCTAAAATCCATTTATTTCTTTCTACTCCAATACCTTTAGCTTTTCAAATAGGTCAATTTATGGGTATATCTCATTATGATATTAATTTATACCATTTTCAGAAAGGTAAATATGTTTCAATACCAAATATAAAAAGATAGAAGCTAAAAATTATTAACAGTTCTATTAAAATGTTTAAATTTATAAAAAACAGAAAACCTTAAAAGTAGATTAATCTATAAATAAAATCCTAAAAAACATCAATTGATAAACTTTAAAAAACAATTTCATTACAAGTTGACTATCTTAAGTGGAAAAGCAGACAGCTACACTGAACAAAACAATAAGGTGATTAAAAGTGGAAGAACTTAAATATATACCTATCTCATCATTAGCTGAATTAGCATATTGTCCTCGAAACTTCTATTATCAAATGGTGGAAGGAGTTGAGGATGAGAATATTTATATGCTTAAGGGAAAGCTACAGGATATAAGTCGGAAAGAGAGGAAAAAAGTTTGGAGAAAATCAGGTATACGGATTCGTTATGTAGTAGAAATAATTGACCTGAAGAAAAAGGGATTGAAACATATATTTATCTATCTGACCTACCATTTTATCTAATCGTAGAAATAATTGACCTGAAGAAAAAGGGATTTAAAATCACCCTCCCCCTACCCCCTCCCATCAAGGGAGGGGAGGTAGAAATAATTGGTCTTAGTAAAAGATTCATCTCTCCACTTCATCCCTGATTTTTCAGGATGATATTCTTATAAAACTAAGATGCCTATTTATCTTGAAATCTTTACAATAAAAATATAATATTTAAAAATCAGAAAAAAATTAATTGATGCCAACCATTTATAAAATACCAATCCTACCTATTGACAAAATTTTACCAGGTATATATAATTAACAAAAATGTTAATTATATATATTTAATATAAGGTACTTAAAACTTAGAAAATTAATATGAAGTACTTAAAACTTAGAAGACTAAAGAAAAAATTGTATTTTACAGTTGAAGATGTAGCAAGTGTTTTAAACATAAAACAATCTTCAGCACGGGTAATGTGCAGTCGCTATGCAAAAAACGGTTTTTTTATAAGATTAAAGAATAATTTTTATGTACTGTCTGAAAATTGGGATAAATTTTCCCGAGAAGATTTTTTAAGAATTTCAAATTATATTCAGGTTCCTTCTTATATCTCTTACATGACAGCTCTTATGAAATATGGTGTTACAACACAGGTGCAGCAGAATTTCTTTGAGTCTTGTTCTTTAAAGAGAACAAAGGTATTTGATGTCGGAGGAATAGAGTTTAGATATTATAAGATTAAGAAAGATTATTATTTTGGATTTGAAAGAAAAAACGATATATTTTTAGCCACAAAAGAAAAAGCATTTATTGATGCTACATATCTTTATTCTTTTGGAAAATACAGAATTGATTTCAGTTCTCTTGATCTGGACAAATTAGATAAAGAAAAAATTATAGAAATCATTAATATATTTCCGGCAAAGACGAAAAAATTGGTGAGGAAATTATGCAACATCTAATAGAACAAGAAAAGTTTGAATTGGAGGTTTTAGATAGGTTAAATAGTAAGAGAATTCTTGAAAAACTTATATTTGTAGGTGGCACCATGTTACGGTTATGTCATGGACTAAATAGATTTTCAATTGATATAGATTTTTGGCTAACAAAAAAAGTTAATAAAAATAAATTATTTATAGAAATAAATAAATATTTTTCTCAGTTCTATAAGATAAGTGACAGTGCCAATAAATTAAATACACTACTTTTTGAATTTAAGTCTTCTAAATACCCAATGAACTTAAAATTAGAGATAAGAAAGGAGATCAAAGATATTGAAACTGAGCAGGTTATTGCTTATAGCAAATACTCTAATATACAGGTACTTCTAAGAGTTCCAACCCTTGAAGCAATGATGAGTGAAAAAATTGATGCTTTTCTTGAAAGAAAGGAGATAAGAGATATATTTGACATCGAGTTTTTATATAAAAAGGGAATTGAGCTCAAAGAATCTCCAGAAAAATTAATAAAAATACTTGATGGGATACAATTATTTAAGAAAAATGATTATAAAGTAAAGCTTGGGTCACTCTTAGAGAAAGAGCAAAGGAAATATTATATTAACGAGAATTTCAAGATCCTTAAAGCAGCTATAAATGAAAAACTCAAAGTGCTGGATTAATTATATAGAGATATAGAATTACCCTCCCTCTACCCCCTCCCATTAAGGGAGGGGAAGTAGAAAGAAGATATAAAAAAAAAGAGAAGGAGTTGGTGACTCTTTGAATTTTACAGAAAAATTGGGATTGACTATATATAAAGTAGAAAAAAGGTAAAAAATAGAATCTTATAATATATAATTAATGTAAAATTTTTAAAGGTGTATTAAAAATGATGTTATTTAATAATAAAATGTATAGCATTTTTATAGAAGGGGGTGATTGGAAAAAAAACTAAGATAAATTTAAATTTTTTAAAAAGATGTTTTTGATTGAAAAAAGAAGGTGAGATTAAGAATGATAGAAAAGGTAGCTATAGTTGGCGTAGGTTGTACAAACTTCAGGTCAACCACACCAGATCTATCTTATCGAGAGTTGACTTATGAAGCAGCCACAAAAGCTTATAAGGAAGCAGGAGTTGAGCCAAAAGATATAGATAGTTTTGTGAGTACAGCGGAAGATTTCTTTGAGGGATATTCTATTGCTGATGAATACTGTCCAGATCAATTGGGAGCAGTCTTAAAACCCGTTAATACCATAGCTGGAGACTTTTTACAATCATTGATTACTGCCTATATGCAAATACTCACTGGAAGATTTAATATTGTTGCTGTTCAAGCAATGAGTAAAGCTTCTAACATGACCACATTAAAAGAATTAGAATTATTTGCCTTTGATCCAGTTTTTAACCGTCCATTAGCAGAAAATCCACATTTTGTAGCGGGACTTGAGATGAACAGATATCTTTATGACACAAAAATTACAAGGGAGCAATGTGCAAAGGTTGTAGTTAAAAACAAATTAAATGCTCTAAATAATCCCTATGCAGGACATGGAGCTAAAATAACTGTTGAAGATGTTTTAAATTCTGAGATTGTATCATATCCATTAACCCGTTTAGATATTAGTCCTTCTTCTGATGGAGCAGTAGTAATGGTCTTAGCTTCAGAAGGGACCGCTAAAAAATTGTCTGATAAGCCAATATGGATTAGAGGAGTTGGTTGGTGCTCAGATACATTCAGTTTAGAAAGTAGAGATTGGGCACAACCAATATCTACAAAAATAGCTGCCGAGATGGCTTATAAAATGGCTAAGATAACTGATCCAAAGAGAGAAATTGATTTAGTTGAATTAAGCGATCTATTTTCCTATAAGGAGCTTCAGCACTTGGAAGCTTTAAAGTTCTGCAGTAAAGGTGAAGCAGGTAAAATGGTAGATGATGGGGTAACAGAGATTGGAGGAGAACTTCCAGTGAATCCTTCAGGGGGAAGTTTAGGAGTTGGTAACCTGTATGAATGCTCAGGTGCTCAAAAAGCATTAGAAATTATTCTTCAGTTAAGAGGAGAAGCAGGAAAAAGGCAAATAAAAAATGCAAATATTGGCTTGGCACATGCTTGGAGAGGTGTTCCCACCACAACCAGTGTCATTGCCATTTTAAGTAATTAAGGGGAGGAATTGGATGATTTTAATGAATTTTATCTTAGATCCTCAAAATAATTGCATATATATTTTAAGTAATTGATGGGAGGTGTAAAAAAGTGGGAATGAGAAGAGTAGCAATAGTTGGAGCAGGTTTAACAAAATTTGTAAGAAGAGCTCAAGAAACTGGAAAGGAATTAGCTTACGAAGCTGCTAAAATGGCTTTAGATTCTTGTGAATTAACATTAGAAGATGTAGGTTGTGTTTCTTTAGGAACTGCTCCTGATGCATTTGATGGTGTTCATATGAAGGGAGAGTATTTAAGTGATGGTGCTGGTGGATGGAGGAAACCAGTTATGAGACCATATGTTGGTGGTGGTACGGGAGTATTCAATGCAATCCATGGATGGTTTCATGTAGCTTCTGGATTATTTGATATTTGTTTGGTTGTCGCCGAAGAGAAAATGTCAAGTTGTTATCCTCATCCAGCGGGAGCTTTCTTGACCATATTTGACCATACAACAGAACAACCACTAAAACCAAATCTAATCTGGATATTTGCTCTTGAGATGAGAAGATATATGGAAACTTATGGAATTAGTCATAGAGATATTGCCTTGGTTTCAGTGAAGAATAAAAAGAATGCAATGGACCATCCTAGCGCACAGATACCACAAGAGATAACTGTAGATGATGTTCTAAACTCAGAAGTATTGGCTGATCCAGTACATAGGTTAGATATTAGCCCAACAAGTGATGGAGCAGCAGCTTTAGTACTTGTAGCAGAACATGTAGCTAAAAAAATAACAGATAAGCCTGTCTGGATAGACGGTGTTGGTTGGAATGTTGATACAGCTTATTGGGCTACAAGAGACCTTTGTTATCCAAGATATGTTGAGAAGGCTGCAAGAATGGCTTACGAGATGGCTGGAATTAAGGAGCCCCATAAAGAAATTCAAGTAGCTGAACCATATGACCCATTTGATTACAAAGAACTTCATCATATGGAAGGTCTTCTCTTATGCGGTAAAGGAGAAGCTGCAAGACTTACTGCTGAAGGAGTTACAGCCAGAGACGGAAATCTACCTACTTGTCCATCAGGCGGACTTTTAGGTGTTGGTAATCCAATAGCTGCATCTGGTGTAATGAAAATTTGTGAGATCTTCTGGCAACTAAGAGGAGAAGCAGGAAAAAGACAGGTTCCAGGAAAGCCAAAAGTAGGTCTCGCTCAGGCCTGGGGAGACCTAATGCAAGTCGGAACCGTAATAGTAATGAAAGTATAAGGGGGTATTTAAATGAATAATAAAGAATATGATTTTAAAGGAACACCACTTAGAGGGAGCGATATAAAGGAGAAGAAAGTTTTAACTACTTCGTGGAAGCCAAATCTTCAATATTCCTGGGATGATGGAGTAGCAATTGGCAGATATTTAAAAGAGTTAAAAAATGGGAAGATAATTGCAAGGAAATGCAATAAGTGTGAACGAATAATGATTCCTCCAAGGATGTTCTGTGAGTTATGTTTTAGAGCAACTG
>Ga0114921_10001317_pt1 | contig 11347 bp, 9 predicted proteins | sample BentaG_FD_87016 | JGI IMG/M metagenome (GOLD analysis project Ga0114921, IMG submission 87016) | Deep subsurface microbial communities from South Atlantic Ocean to uncover new lineages of life (NeLLi) - Benguela_00093 metaG | ecosystem: Environmental > Aquatic > Marine > Oceanic > Sediment ...
GGTCAAAAGAAGCAAATCCCGGGTTTAATAAAATAACATCACCTGGCGCTGCAAATGCACGAGCTTTTCTAATTGCATCATTCATATTTTCGGCAATTGCAAATTTTGTAAAATTTTTAGTCTTAAAATAAGCAGTGATATAAGTGACATTTTCTCCCAGTATAACACATGCCTTTGCTTCCTTAGTTAACAGGTTAAGATAATTATCTCCTTTATCCCCTTTCTGTTTACCACCAGCAATAACGATTATAGTTCCCTTTACTGCTTTAAAAGACGCAATTGCGGCATTTTCATTTGTACACATCGAATTGTTTACATATCGAACACCTCTTATAACACCTATATCTTCAAGACGGTGCGGTAATGTTTTAAAAGTCGTAATACCTTTTTCAATCTGTTTGTTGTCGATATTAAGAATCTTGGCAACAGCAATTGCCGCCAACATATTCATCATATTATGTCGACCTGCTAATCCTGACTTTCCTAAGCGGAATAACTTTTCTTGCAGGTAGAAGAAATTACCATTTAGCCAAACGCCATTCCTCGCATCAAACCCAAAGAAAATAATCTGTGCTCTAATATCCTTCACAAAATTACCTACGTTCTCATCTTCATGATTAAGTACAGCAAAATCGTGCTTTTCCTGGTTTGTGAAAATACGGAATTTTGCTGATTTGTATTCATTAAAGTCTTTATGCCAGTTAAGATGATCAATAGCGATATTTGTAATCACAGCAATATAAGGATGAAATTCTCTAATTCTCATTAACTGAAAAGATGATATTTCTAAAACATAGTATTCAAATCCTGGCTGAAAAAGCGCTTGTGAAAATGGTTTACCTGGCGAAATATTACCACCAAGAAAATTGTCTATTCCTGCAATATCTAAAATATTACTAATCAGTGAGGCAGTTGTGCTCTTCCCATTAGTCCCGGTAATAGCGATGATCTTTGGATTCTTTAATTGTCCGTAGGTGAACTCAATTTCATCAATGATTGGAATATTTTTGGACCTCAATTCCTTAATAACTTTTTTATCCAGAGGAAAACCTGGCGAAGTAATTGTCAATTCGTAATTCTCTTCTTGATACATTTGAATCTTACCTATCTTTATCAACTCCCGTGCAGATTCTGAAATCATCTCAAGATTATCTTCATAAAGAAATAGATCATCACCTCTTTCTATCAAATATTTAGCAATTGATAGATTAGCTCGCCCCAAACCTAATAGTAATATCCTCATACAATACAAGTTAAAAGTGAAAATTTAAACGTTAAAAGGTAGGACGTGAGAAGTGAGAAGCAGAAATCGTATTCGTTATTCGTTATTCGTATTCGGGTTTTGACATTTGGATTTGGACATTTATCCACGCCCATCACAGATGAGCGGGATTCACCCGCGCCCCTCAAAGAGGAGCGGGGTTTATTTGTAATTTGGTATTTGTCATTTGGCATTCTTTTTTTCCTCCATCTGTGTTATCATCTAATCTTCAATGTAGTTAATGCAAACAACAAAAAGATAATTCCTATAATCCAGAACCTGACAACAATCTTTGGCTCAACCAATCCTTTCAGTTCGAAATGGTGATGTAAAGGTGCCATTTTAAATAATCTTTTACCGCCAGTACTATGGAAGTATATAACCTGAAGCAGTACTGAGCCTACCTCAATTACAAAAACGCCACCAACAAAGATTAAAAGTATCTCTTGCTTGATTAGTATTGCTACTGTACCAATAATTGCGCCAAGACTAAGTGCTCCTGTATCGCCCATAAAGATCTGCGCAGGATAGGAATTAAACCATAAAAAACCCAGGCTTGCGCCCAAGATCGATGCACAGAACACAGTTATCTCTCCACCACTCTTTAGAAATATAACATCTAAATAGCCACTAATCACAACATGGCCAGCAGTATATGCCAATGCGCTGTAGGCAAGTGCAGCAATTCCAATCAAACCTATTGCCAAGCCATCTAAGCCGTCAGTCAAATTAACTCCATTTGAAGAACCAACAATAACCATAGTGACAAATAAAGGATAGAAAATCCCTAAATTTATAACATAATTTTTTATAAATATAAGATTTGTTTTTGTTGCAAAGCCTTCTGGTCCAAAAAAGTATAAACATAAACCAAGTGCAATTCCGTAAATAACTTGAAAAAAAAGTTTTGTTTTTATTGATAACCCCCTCGGCTTATTTTTATAAATCTTTATATAATCATCATAAGCACCCAGAAGACCGAACCAGATTGTTGCAGTAAGGAGAATAATAATATTAGGGTTGGTTAAATCACAAAACAGCAAGGACGCAATAATTATAGATAAAAGGATTAAACCGCCACCCATCGACGGCGTTCCCTCCTTAGACTTATGGCTTTCAGGGACCTCTGCTCTGATTTTTTGTCTGATTGATTTTGATTTAAGAAAATTGATAAATGGCCGACCACAGATTAAAACAATAAGAATCGCAACAACTGCCGCATATGCACTACGAAATGTTATATAACCGAACAGTCTGAATGGTCCAAATATATCTTTTAATGGATATAAAAGCCAGAATAACATATTATCCTCAACAGATTAATGTCATTTTTATTTTTTTCATTTTTTCAGCCTTTCTTCATCTTAGTAACCTTAGCAAATCATCAACAATATATTCAAAATGTAATGCCCTTGATGCCTTAATAAGAATCACCTCATCACCGTTGAGATTCTCTATTAAATATCGAATTAATCTATCTTTATCTTTAAAGCACTTTCCCTGATAATGATCTGCATTGTCACCATAGGTAAATAATAAATCACAACGCTTTTTTGCATATCTGCCGATTTCGTGATGTAGATTTTTAGATTGCCTGCCCAACTCCAGCATATCACCTAAAACAAATATTTTTCTGCGTTTAAGGGATGTGGCAAAATCTATTGCCGTTTTCATCGAAACTGGATTTGCATTATAAGAATCATTGATTATGAATAACCCATTATGGTGTATTGGTTCTAATCTTCCGGATTCAGGTTTAATCTCTTCAAGTGCATCACATTGAAAATCGTATTCAACACCAAGGTTTGAGGTCAAACAGATAGCAGCAAGACAGTTATAGACATTGCCAATACCAAGAAGGGATGTGAAAAATTGGTGTTCATTGTAATTGAAATAAGATCCGTATTCAGTTAACTTAATATCATCAAGCATATCCAGAGAGAATCTCATAAAATTTTTCTTATTTATATCACCTACCCCTTCACCAACCACAGCAAATCCGTCATCTGGTAGTGAATCAATTAAAGCCAGCTTTTCCTGTCTTACACCAGCAATTGAGTTCAGACCTTTTAGATGACCAGGCCCTATATTCGTGATAACACCAATATAAGGTTTTGCTATCTCACACAATCTTTTAATTTCACCCGGAGTACTCGTTCCCATTTCCACAATCAGAAAATCTTCATCAGCAGATAAATCAAATATTGTTAATGGTAAGCCAATCAAAGAATTATAGTTCTTTTTAGTACTCAAAGTTTTATATTTTTTATTCAAAATGGCGCTGATTAAATTCTTCACCGTTGTTTTGCCATTTGTTCCGGTAATTGCAATAGTCTTTGGATTGAATAGATTGCGGTATCTTTGGGCAAATTGCCCTAAGGCAAAAAGTGTATCAGAAACTAAAATCTCAGATTCAACATTAGTGTGATTCTCAACGACAACAGCGAGCGATCCATTAATTAATGCTTCCTTAGTATATAAATGACCATCCGTATGCTCACCCTTCAGAGCAAAGAACAAATCACCGGGCTTTGTGGTTCGTGAATCAATACTTACACCTCTCACAAGTTCCAAACCCGCCATGTTTGCTCGACCATGAACCATTTTGATCACACTATCTATTGTGAATTCTTTGAACATAAATCAATTCCGCGAAGTTTTATATTGTAAACCAAGGCTCACCTTTTTAATGACAAATTTCAAAGTCCAAATGTCAATTGAATTCCTAATGCTTAAATGCCAAATTTTGATATTTAGATTTTGACATTGATTTGATATTTGAAATTTTTCATTTGGCATTCTTATCTCCCTTTTAGACATTCTTTGATAACCTCAGTATCATCAAACTTAATTGTTCTATTGCCTATAATCTGATACTCTTCATGCCCCTTGCCAGCTACAACAAGAATATCATTCTCTTCCTTCATTGAAATTGCATCTCTAATTGCTTCTCTTCGATCTTCAATAACTTTATAGTTATTGTGTTTCATACCGGTTTCAATATCTTTAATAATACTCATTGGTAACTCACTGCGTGGGTTATCAGAAGTTATAATGGTAAAATCCGCCAGGTTCGATGCAATAGCACCCATCTTGGGTCTCTTTTTTCTATCCCTATCACCACCGCATCCAAAAAGTATTATGAGCTTACCATACGTGTATGATTTTAAAGCCCTCAACATTTTCTCTATAGCAGATGGCGTATGTGCAAAATCAACAAAGATATTATCAACCACGCGTTCCATCCTACCTCTTATACTATGCACGTTTTCAATACCCGTAATGATTGCATCTGTATTAATATCCATTGCTACACCTGTTGCAAATGCTGCGAGTATATTATAGATATTAAAATCACCAACTAAATTTGAATTGATTCTATATCCTTGATTTTTATAAAAGATCTCTATGCCGAGACCATCGATACCATCACTTATAATCTCTGCCCACATATCACCTCGATTTTTCACTCCATAGGTCACTGTATTTCTTAAATGCATGAGTTTGATAGATTCACTCACAGGATCGTCTAAATTAAAGACGGCAAAACCGTCTTTTTTTAGAAGCGAAAAAATCCGCATCTTAGCAGCTTTATAATCTTCAATAGTTCGATGAAAATCGAGATGATCCTGAGATAGATTTGTAAAAACCGCTACCTGGAATCTAATATCATCAACTCTTTTCAGACTGAGTGCATGGGAGGAAACCTCCATTACAACCGCCTTTGCCCCGTCCTTCCTAAATTGATCAATTAATTTAAATATATCAAGGCTTTCTGGTGTAGTTCTCTCTGCCTTAGACTTTATTTTGCCAATATAATAGATTGTAGCAATCAAACCAGGATTTTTCCCCGCATTTTCTAAGATCGAATGTATAAGAAATGAAGTCGTTGTTTTTCCATCTGTCCCGGTGATACCGATATTACTAATATCTTCAAAGTCCCCATAGAATCTTCTGGCAAGTTTACTCATTACTGTTCTGGTGTTTTTCACAACAATTTGTGGTAACTCTGTCGACATTTTTTTTTCGGTAACAACTGCCACTGCACCTTTTTTTATTGCATTATCCAAAAAATCATTGCCATCAAATTTCTCACCTTTAATGGCAATAAAAACTGCGCCGGGCTTCACCTTTCTGGAATCAAACTCTATTGATTTAACCTCAGTCTCTTTCATGTTATATTGCTCGCCATCGATTGTAGCAATCAATTTATTTAATTGCATATTGATGAGAATTGATTTGATAAAGACTTTGGGCGACATTTTTGAAAACAGGCGCGGAAATTGTACTCGCCCATAAACCTCTTTTGGGTTCATCAAACATTATTGCAATCAAGTAATCCGGCGAATCTGCTGGAAAGTAACCAATAAAAGTGGTGATAATCGAGGAGTTTGAATATTTACCATCAACAACCTTCTGTGCTGTGCCAGTTTTGCCAGCAACCCTAACTCCCTCAATACCTGCTTCAGTTCCACTTCCTTCTTCAACAACTCCACAGAGAATATCTGTTACGCGCTTTGCAGTTTCTTTGTCAACGACTCTACGTATCTTTAACGGTTTTGATCGATAGACAATTTTCTGGTTATTCCTAATCTCCTGTACAATGACTGGCTTACTCAACACACCTCCATTAGCAATTGTCTGGTATGCAAAAGCAAGTTGTAGAAGATTGACAGTCAATCCCTGACCAAAAGCTAATGTAGCAAACTCAATATCATTAATTTCCTTTGGTTGTGGTAATCTTCCCTTGACTTCACCAGGTAACTCAATACCAGTCAATTGTCCTAAGCCAAAATCTCTCATTAATAGAAAAAAGTTTTGTCGGTCAAATTCTTTTGAGATTTTTACCATTGCAACATTACTCGAATGGGCAATTGCCTGCTTAAATGTTACAGTACCATAGTTTCTATAATCATGAATGGTATGCCCTCGGACTTTAAATTTTCCTCCCTCTGTATTGATAATATCATCTTCCTTAAACCCATCAAGTAATGCGTAGGTTAAAGTTATCAATTTAAATGTTGACCCGGGTTCAAATTCATCACATACAACGTGATTTCTCTGGTCACCATTCCTCCCAACATTTACCATTGCCAGAATTTCACCAGAATGTGGATCAATAATCACACCTGCGGCATATCTCGCATCTTCTTTTATCAAACATTTCTTCAAATTTGCATAGAGAATTGCTTGAAGATGAAGATCAATTGTTAGGTATACGTCGTTACCAGGAAGAGGATCTTCGTCTGAATAATTATGGTAGGGAAATATATCTCCGGTTGGGTCTTTCTGATAAATTACAAAACCAGATTTACCACTAAGAACGTCATTAAATTGTATTTCCAACCCTTCTATACCACGATTATACGAACCACATCTACCAATTAGACTTGTAAATACCTCTTGCATATTATATTTTCGATTCAAATCATGGGTGAAACTGATACCAGGATCATCAATATTGAGATACATATCCCGTTTTTGCAAATTAATCTTTCTCTCAATCCAAAAAAATTTACCGTTACTAACCAATCTCTTCAGTTCACCCTGTGACTTACCAGAAATTATACTAACCTGTTTTATCAACCTTTCTTTATCATAAACATACCTTGGTGTACAAAAGATAGAGAAACACTGTTGTGATGTAGCCAAGGGAAGACCATTGCGGTCATAAATATTTCCTCTTGCACCATAAAGAATAAATTTCTTTTCATGTTGATTCTTTGCTCTAGTTTCATAGTATTGATGCTTAACACACTGTATGTAGAACAGGTAAGAAAAGTACATAAGTGAAATGAACAAAAGAAATATATTCAAAAATCGAGACCTGTTCATTTCACGACACCTAAAATATCTTCTTCTTCAGGAAATATAAAACCTCTTTCTTTTGCTTCAACTTCAATATTTGCAAGATTGGATAGATCCATCACCGTAAATTCTAAAAGCTTCTTCTGATTTCTTAGTTCAATAACACGATTTTTTAAGTTCTCCTTTCTTACCTCTAATTTAACCAATTCACTCTCAATAAAAACAAGTGAGAATAAGAAAATTACTACTGCAATAAATATTAAGAAACCACGCATTTTTCACCTGCCCTAAACTTCGCACTGCGTGCCCTGGGATTATTTTTTATCTCATCCTGTGTTGGTTTCAAAACCTTTTTATGTAATAATATCATCTTTCCATTTTTTTGTAAGTCACGGAACACATTCTTGACAACTCGGTCCTCTCCAGAGTGATATGAAATCACAATAATTCTGCCACGAAAATTCAGACTGTCAAATGCTGTTAATAGACCCTGCTTAAGATTATTTATTTCATCATTAACCCAGATTCGTAAAGCTTGAAAAACTTTATGTAAATTCTTCTTCAAAAATCTTTTCGGTGTTGTTTTTTCAATCACTTTGCGTAAATCAAGAGTGGTTTTTAAAGATTTTCTGTTTTCGAAAATTTGAGTACCAATCTTGTGGCAATTACGCACATCACCAAATTCTTTAAGGACAGTGATAATTTCTCTTTTTGTCGCACTTCTGATTTTTCTCGACAGAGTGGGATTTCCTGGCGACATATGCATCAACAACCTGCCCTCTCGGTCAAAACTAAATCCTCTATGCGGCATTGTCAGCTGATGATATGATACACCAAGGTCAAAGAGTATGCCATCTAAACCGCTAATATTAAGTTTGTCGAGAATTAAACCTAAATTTGTAAAAGTATTTTCGAATAGAAAACATCGTTTTTCATACTGTCTAACCTTTTTTTCTGCATAATCAATCGCATCTGGGTCCCAGTCAATACCAATAAATTTTGCTTGTTTTGTTGCCTTCAACATCGGAATAAGATGCCCAGCACCACCAACCGTACAATCGCAATAGAAACCTTTATCTTGCTGAAGATTCATATGTTGAATTACCTCTGCCACCATTACAGGCTGATGAAAAAATGTATCACCATGCATTTTGGTGCATTTACATGAAACTTTTCAACGCAGCTCTCTTTGAAGGAAAAATTTCAAATGGATAAAAACCATATAATCTCAGGATATTAAATAAATATGGTGATACATTAACCAGTTTTATGTCGCCTCCAAATCCCTTGAATTTCTTCTGATAATCTATAAGCCAACCTACGACCTTATAATTAATATGGTTCACTCTGGAAAGGTCTATAATAATGTTAAAATCACCAGTTTGTATCATGTTCTTAAATTTTTTTTCTATTGTCCCGAATTCTTCTTCATTTATTTCACCACTGGGTAAGAAGAATGAGACCTTCTTATTCTTAATTGCCTCAACGGCTTGCACTTTCATTTTTCCTCCTTCTTAAGTTTTCAATACTTTCTGCATCCTGCAGATAAAATTTTTCAATTTCTTTACTGAATTTATCGTAATGATCAGAAGACCAAAGGGTAAAATAGTCAATCTCACCAATAATAATCACCTCCTTAGTTATGTCTGAATGCTCTAAAAGAAACGTGGGGATTAAAATCCTGCCCTGGGCATCGAGATGATCTTCTTTAATACCAAAGGTAAAGTGTCGACGATAACGACGTGATTGCGACTGATCCATTGAAAGTGTAAGTAATTCATTTTGTTCAATCATCTCCCACGTCTTTAATGCGTAAACAGCAATCTCGTGATCATAGCCAGGAGTTAAAATCAATTTACCCTTAGACTCACGATCCACAACACTCCGAAACTGACTTGGAATTGCCAAGCGTTTTCGGTCGTCAAGGGCATGCCTAAAAAATCCTCTAAATTTAATTCTCCCCATTTTTCCCCATTTATTACCATTTTACACATTATTTATAATTTGTCAAGTACTAATATTACCTAATTATAGGAATAAGGGTCGAAATTTCGTGGTTTTTTTCGGTGGGAGAATTATAAGATGTTTTTTTTAATAAGTATTAATAATTATTAGAAAAAAGGCATCTTATACCACTGTCTACTGGCTATCCCGTTTTTGCTCAAATCATCGATTTGACTCCCAAAACGAGGATCCCGCATCTTTCTTCGAAAGTGCGGGACTATCTACTGTCTACTTACTCTGTCTTTTTCAATCTTGCGGCGAATACGCCATCACAGCAGTAATCGCCGGGCAGTACTTTTAGATATCTATCGCCAATTGGCGTAAAATTGCTTGCTGGTTCAACAATAAAATTTGAATGATTTTGCAGAAACAATTCAATAACCTCCTCATTTTCTTGAGGAAGAATACTACATGTTGAGTATATTAAGGATCCACCAACCCTTAAGAACTCTGCAGCATTTGAAATAAGATCGTATTGAAGTTTTGCCAATCTCCAGATGACTTTACTATTCACTCTCTCTTTAACTTCGGGTCTTTTCGCAATTACGCCAGAGTTACTACAAGGTGCATCTACTACAACTTTATCCATACCTTCAATAGTATAATTTCTTCCATCGGCAAGAATAGGTCGTATAATGGTAATACCGAGTCTTATTGCATTTTCAACAACCATCTTCATCCGAACATCACTTACTTCAACGGCAACAATCATACCATTGTTTTCCATTAATTCTGCTATGTATGTTGTCTTACTACCAGGTGCGGCACATAAATCTACAATTTTTTCACCTGGTTTTGGTGCTGTAAGATGGCAAATTAATCCCTGTGCCTCATCCTGAATTGAAATATAACCATCCTTCATGAGAGAACTATTTATAATGATACCCAAACGATTAACTGCCTTAAATTCTGGAAACCAATTTGCCTTTTTATGTTCCAGGTCGATTGTATCCAATCTTGTCTCTGCTTCCTCTACACTATTTTTGAGAAGATTTATTCGAATATAAGGTGTAGGTCTTATCTTAAATGATTCTATAATTTTTTCGCCCTCAACTGGATAGGCATCTACAATCTTTTCTAAAACCCATGCCTTTGGTATCCTTAATGCCTGTACCCTTTTGTTTCTAATAATACCCCTTAGTACCGCATTAATTAAACCTCTTTCTTTAATAGTTCTACCAAAATTCGCAGCCTCATTAACAATTGCATAAATAGGAATACGGTCTAAAAAGAGGTACTGGTATACAGCAATCCTTAGAACATTCGTAAGCACTAAATCAAGATTTGCAAAATCACCAATATATGTTTCCCGTAGCATCTGATCAATTTGTTCGCGGTGTCTCAATGTACCAAAAGCAAGTTCATTTGCCAAAGATCTATCTTCTTCTTTTAATTCATCTCTCTCAAAAATCTTACCAAGTGCGTCCTTGAGATTTATCCCCTCATCTACTTCACATAATGCATTAAGTGCTGCTTCGCGAGGAGTCATCCAATCACCTCTCCTTCTTTTACACGAAAACCATTTATAAAATCAAGCCCTGTAATTACCGACCTATTTTCAGGTCTAATCTCTTTGAGGATAATTGAACCATCACTGGTTCCTATATACAACTTCCTTTTCTCAATGTGAATTACACCCGGGTCAACCTTTTTATCCCCCCGGGCGGCGCTGATAATTTTCAATTCCTTATTGCGGAAAGTGGTTCTTACACCAGGTTTAGGAGATAATGCCCTGATGAGATTAAATATTTTTTCAGTACTCTCTTGCCAATTGATTATTGTCTCTTCCTTTTTTATTTTTGGGGCATACGTCTTTTGTTGTTCATTTTGTTTCATTATCTTGTAATCCCCTGCTTCGATTGACTTTATGACATCAAAAATAATTTCTGTACCCAGGAACGATAATTTTAATAATAGTGAACCATATGTATCATCAGGTTCAATGGTTAATTCCTTTTGGATGATTATACCACCGTGGTCGATTATTTCATCCATGAAAATCACTGTTATGCCTGTTTTCTTTTCTCCTGCCATAATCGCCCTTTGAATAGGCGCTGCACCACGATATTTTGGCAATAAAGAAGGGTGGATATTAATGCCGCCATGTTTCGGTACATTAAACAATTCGTTCGTTAAAAGATGACTGTAAGACGATAAAACAAACAAATCCGGTTTGAGTTCGGAAAGATCTTCAATAAAAGTTTTTTCATTTGGATTATCAGGAGTAAAAACTTCAATTCCAACACTTTGTGCCCATTGAGCCATCTCGGGCAA
>Ga0114921_10001318_pt1 | contig 11342 bp, 9 predicted proteins | sample BentaG_FD_87016 | JGI IMG/M metagenome (GOLD analysis project Ga0114921, IMG submission 87016) | Deep subsurface microbial communities from South Atlantic Ocean to uncover new lineages of life (NeLLi) - Benguela_00093 metaG | ecosystem: Environmental > Aquatic > Marine > Oceanic > Sediment ...
AGAGATCAAATGAATGCTCGCTTTTCAACAAAGTCCGACGGGCCTTCGCAAATTCGATCGATCGAAGCTTACTATGCTGCGCGCATCCTGCACCTTAGCCAACGATAACCTACTTCAAGACATGCATGTAAAGCGATTTGAATAAGGCTTTTATATTTCATTTCTCGAATGCATGTACATTCATGCATGCAAAGCAAGATGATTTTCCAAATCAAAACTGGATGTGTTAGGTGGCTGATAATTGAGGCTCGAAATTTTTCCTGAGAAATGTACAGGCTGTCAGTTATGCGCGACCGCGTGTTCAGCGAGGCTTGTCGGAAATTTCAATCCGTCAAGGGCTGCTTTGCATATCGAATCCCTCTTACCTGAACAACTGGTTATACGTCCCTACGTATGCATCCAATGTGAAGAACATCCCTGTGTGGAGTCGTGTCCGGTTGAAGCCATTGTTGAGGACAAAGAACTTGGAATTTATGTAGTTGACAAAAAGGCTTGCAACGGTTGTGGAACATGCGTCGACGTATGCCCATACAATGGTTTACGACTTGATCCGTTTGAAACGTACGCGATAAAATGTGATGTTTGCAGGGGAAAACCCCGATGTGTTGAAATTTGTCCAACAGAGACCTTCAAGGTGGTCGAGTAGGTGAGAAAAATGCCTGGAGGATATGTCAACAACGTATTGCGCGTAAATCTAAGTTCCAAGAAGACTTCTACAGAGGACCTGAATATGCAATGGGCAAGGATGTTCATTGGCGGGAAAGGCTTGGGTGCTAAATATTTATACGAGGAACTGAAACCCAGAACGGATCCTCTTTCACCTGAGAATGTTATCATATTTATGACCGGCCCTTTAGCAGGCACCACAGCGCCGTGTGCTTCCAAGTATGCTGTATTCACAAAGTCGCCGCTAACAGGCGCCTTTCTAGACAGCTATGTAGGTGGCTATCTTGGTGCAGAACTAAAGTTCGCAGGTTTTGATGCTGTCATAATAAAAGGAAAGGCCGAGAAGCCTGTGTATCTCTGGATTATCGATGGCAAGGCTGAATTCAGAGACGCAAAAGACCTTTGGGGTCTAGATATTCATGAGACTGAGAAACGGATTAAAGAAGAGCTTAAGGACAAAGCGGTCAAGGTTGCTGCCATCGGCCCAGCTGGTGAAAATCTTGTGAAGATAGCTTGTATAACCGCTGATCTCTATCGGCACGCTGGAAGAGGAGGAGCAGGAGCCGTTATGGGCTCAAAAAAACTGAAGGCGGTTGCCATTCGTGGGCATCACGGCGTAAGCGTACCCAACATCGAGAAATTTATTGAGCTCTCTCAAGAGATCACAAAAAATGATGTATTGACCCCTAATAATGAGTGGGCTAAGATTGACGGTACGCCAGGTTTCTTGCGGATGGTTCAAGAAGCAGGAATTCTGCCCACAAGAAACTTTCAAATGGGCACATTTGAACATGTAAATAAGATAGACGAGGTGGCTCTAAAGGAGAAGATATTAGTCCGAAGAAGAGCCTGCTATGGCTGTCCGCTTGGTTGTGGCAACTTAACTCAAGTTAATCATGGCCCATTTGCAGGCACGATAGTGGAGGGCCCAGAATACGAGACTCTAGCAATGGCTGGTGCAAATTGTTACATAAGTGACCTAGAAGCCATAGCCAAGTACAACTTGCTATGTGATCAACTCGGCTTGGACACCATATCCACCGGCGACGCCATAGCGTTTGCTATGGAATGCTATGAGCGGGAAGTCATCACCAAGAAAGACACGAATGGCCTTGAACTAACTTTCGGCAATGTTGAGGCTTATATTGAGATGCCAAAATTGATCGCTTACAGAAAAGCAATAGGAGATGTCTTGGCTGAAGGAGTGAGGAGAGCAGCGGAGAAAATCGGAAAAGGAAGTGGGCAATTTGCGGTTCAGGTGAAAGGGCTGGAATGCCCTGGGTATGACCCTAGGGGATCCGTAGGCATGGCTCTAGCCTACGCCGTTTCAGATAGAGGAGCATGTCACCTGAGAGCTTGGCCTGCGGACAGTGAAGCATTCGGAGATCTCGATCCCTTCACTACTGAGGGGAAGGCTCAACTGGTGATAGATGATCAAAATCTATACTCTGTGAAATGGAGCCTTATCGTATGTGACTTCTACGCTATAGGATACGGTAACATTGCTAGGCTGTGTTCCGCAGCAACCGGTTGGGACTTCAAGGAGGAAGAAGTGAAAGCCATTGGGGAAAGAATCTGGAATCTAACTAGACTATTTAACGTGAGAGAAGGTTTCACAAGGAAGAACGACACTCTACCTGAGAGAATTTCGAAAGACCAGTTGAAAGGAGGTCGGGCTGAAGGGCATGTGGTGACATTTTCAGATTTTAACAAAATGCTTGATGAATACTACAAACTGAGGGGATGGGACAAGGAAGGCCGTCCAACGGGAGAGAAACTGAAAGAACTTAGACTCATGATGTAAGATTAATATGAAATAGTATGCATGCATGCAAATTCGCTGATGCTAAAGAATCATTAAGACTCAGAAATTTTGAAAGCTCGAAGGACCCATTAATTTTTCCCTGCAGGCATTCCTTCTCTGTTCCATCCTCTGAGTTTATAGTACTCATCTAACATTACCCTTAACTGTTTCTCCTTAACTATTTGACCTTTTATGGGCTGTTTTATGAATCTTTTTGGGAGAGCGTCATCTTTTCTACTGATTCCCTCCCTCACATTGAATAATTTAACCATGTTGTTTATTCTCTCCGCCACCGTGACAAATTCCTTCTTTCCCATTTTTATGCCAGTTGTAATTGAATATAACTTTGTTAATTCTTTCCACAGTATTGGCCCGATTGTAGGTAGGCAAACAAACTTGCATAATACCATGGAATCTATTAAAGTGTAGAAGTCCTCCTGCTCCTTAATCATCATCACCTGTCCATTATATGAAAGTCGGTCGATCTTACCCTCCCTGAAGGGGTGAGATCCTGTTAGGTTGGGTCTATAGGCCATGTGTCGTAGGTGACAGGCTCCCCTGCAGGACGCTGAGTAGGCTAAGGCAACACCCTTAAGTCCCCTTGGGTCGTAACCTGGGGGCTCCAGCCCTTTGACGTGAACTGCAAACGTTTCAGCGCCTTTGCCTATGATTTTAGCGGCTCTTTTCACCCCCTCTGCGAGGATGTTGCCGAGGTTTTCTCTATATGCTATTTTCCTTAGAGTCGCTATCATTGCTTGGTGATTTCCAAAGGCTAGCTCTATTCCCCCAGCGTCTTTTTGTGTGATAAGCCCCTTCTCATAACACTCCATGGCAAACGCTAGGACATTTCCAGCCGATATCGTATCCATTCCAAGCCTATCGCAAATCTCGTTGGCCTTTGCTATGGACTCTATGTTATCGTTTCCACAAAGCGATCCTAGGGCGAAAAGCGTTTCATATTCTGGTCCCTCCACCTCTGTTCCAGTATAAGGACCTGTTTCAACCTTTGATATTTTCCCGCAAGCAACTGTGCACGCATAGCAGGCTTTGCTACGTTTCATGATTTTCCTTTTCATGACTTCGGCATTGATTTCCTCAAAACCCTCGAATTTGCCCTCCCTCCAGTTTCTTGTGGGCAATGTTCCTGTGGTGTTGGTTAAAGCCATAAGCGGGGGCGTTCCATATTCCTTAAGCGATCTTAGGTGCTCCTTTATCTTTTCATTCAGCTCCTTTCTGAATTCTTCAAACTCTTCTGGTCTTGAGATTTGTACGCTTTCGCTACCCCGAACGGCAACGGCCTTCAGCCTTTTAGAGCCCATAACCGCGCCTGCGCCGCATCTTCCAAATTGCCTCCCCTTTGCATGGCTTATACACGCATATCTCACGAGGTTCTCCCCAGCGGGTCCTATAGAAAGCACCTGAAGTTTTTTACCATGATCCTTTTTGATGATTTCCTCTGTTTCAAAAGCGTCTTTACCCCACAGATGAGTGGCATTCCTTATTTCAATTTTTTCATCTTCAATGGAAAGGTAGACCGGCTTTTCTGATCTCCCTTGAATTATTATCATGTCATATCCAGCGTACTTCAATTGAGGAGCGAAATAGCCACCACACTGCGACTCACCCCAGATCCCGGTTAGGGGAGACTTGAAAACAGCGCAAAATTTTGCGGCCCCAGACAACGTTGTTCCATTTACGGGGCCAGTTGCAAAAATCAACAAGTTTGCAGGGTCATAAGGGTCTATTCTAGGTTCTATCTCTTCAAAGAGAACTTTAGCTCCAAACCCCTTGCCCCCGATGTAGTCAGAAGCTAACTCCCTTTTTAATGGTTCAATTGTGCACGCGCGCGTAGGGTTGCTTTCTGCTAAATTTACCCTTAGTATGCTTCCAGCATAACCGTACATGTTGATTACCCTTCAGCTTGGGAAGTTTAATCAGAGGCCAGATTTAATAAAAACTTATGTGCGCAATACATGCATCGTCATATCTGACGTTTTGCAGGTAAAGGTTTACCCTTCGTCAACTGCTGGAAGACGAGCAGAAAGGTGGCTGTTACTGTCAGAATCTAGACGACACCACTTCAAAGACACTAAATAGGAAATTATATAAGACAATCAGGTGATTCTTCCTAGCACAGGGTTACCATTCCGGAGAATCAAGTATATGACGGAGAATTTTTTGAAGAGACTTAGGGAAGCTGTCCTGAATTATGATGTTGAGCGCGCGGTCGAAGTTTCCAAAGAGGTCATCGAAGCTGGTTTTGACCCACTCACAGCGATTGAACAGGGGCTAGGAGAAGGCCTAACGATTGTTGGAGGAAAATTTGCAGCTGGGGAGCTTTTCCTTCCAGAGTTAATGATTGCAGCTGAGGCTATGAAAAAATCCTTAGCTATATTGGAGCCTGCGTTGGCAAAGGGCATATCCAGAAAGGTTTTAGGCAAAGTGGTTATTGGAACAGTTGAAGGAGACATCCACGACATCGGAAAAACTATCGTTGCAGCAATGCTCACTGCAAACGGCTTCGAGGTTTACGACGTCGGATGTGATACGCCGACGTCAAAGTTTGTTGAGAAGGTAGAGGAAGTCAGTGCAGACACAGTCGGGATGTCCGCTCTGTTGACAACAACGATGGTAAAGATGGTCGAGGTTATCAATGCGCTCAAGAAGGCCGGACTCCGGGGAAAAGTGAAGGTGATTGTGGGTGGTGCTCCTGTCTCAGAGGCTTGGGCCAAAGAAATTGGAGCCGATGCTTACGCGGAAGATGCCGTGGCAGCCGTTAATGCTGCCAAAAAGCTGCTAGGCAAATGAGAGAGAACCCATAAGAGAAAGGCGATTAGGGGCGTCTAGAGATTTTCTTATGCATGCATTGCGCCCAGTACATGAAGGTGTCCATGAGCTGTTCATGTTTGATCATCGATCGGAACGAGTACTCCATCAGTTAAATTTAAGTTTCCAACAGGAACAGTAAAACTTGGATGAAAGAAGTTGAGGGAGTTTAGCTATAAAAGGAGAACCCTAACCGCCTTATTGGGCGGAAAAGTGGACCGGGCTCCGGTGACCTCTCTTGCAGGGTGCGGGGGAACCGTAACAGTTGCTATGCAAGACGCTGTTGATATACATTGTCCCGAGGCACACAAGACCGCAGAGAAGATGGCGAAGCTTGCCACAGCCAGCTATGAGTTAACTGGAATCGAGAACATTAGAGTACCATTTGACTTTGTAGTGGAACCAGAGGCCTTGGGATGTGAGATTCGCTGGGGCACAGATCCTCCAAGTGTTCCTGCCGTAAGAACTCATCCCTTCGAAAAGCCCGAAGACCTAAAGATGCCGGAGAACCTGCTCGAAACAGGCAGAATTCCTGTTGTATTGGAAGCCATCAGGATTGTCAGAAAGGAGGTAGGAGATTTCCTGCCTATTTCAAGCCTTGCGCTCGGCCCCTTCACACTCGCCGGGGAACTAGCGGGAATAGAGAAGCTACTGATATGGACTGTAAGGAAGCCTGATTGCGTGGAAGAATTTGTTGCCTTTGCCACAGATGTCATCTTGGAATATGCCAAGGCCCAGTATCAAGCTGGCTCGGATATAGTACAAGTCAGCGATCCGACGGCGTCAAGCGATTTAATAAGCCCCGCTTCCTTCAAGCAGTTTGTCAAGCCTGCTTTGACCAAAATAGCTAAAAACCTGGGTGGGCCGAGGCTTCTACACATATGTGGAGGCACTGAGGTGATAATACCTGACATGGCCGAAACTGGTTTTGATGGGATAAGTATTGACGAGGCCGTGGACGTTGCCACAATGAAGCCACTTGTGGGCACTACAAAGATTCTAGGCAATGTGTCCTCTAAGAGTACCTTAGTCTTTGGATCCCCGGAGGACGTGAAAAAAGAAACGAGAAGAGCCTTGGAGTCTGGAGTTGATTTCCTTGAACCTGGATGCGGTTTCTCCCCGATGACGCCGATCGATAACATTAAGGCTATGGTGGACGCGGTTAGGGGCGCAGACAGCTTAGCCTCCCATAAAACTTAGGCAAAGAAAGGAGGAAGTCTATTGTCTAAATTCTCTTTCTCTAGTGGCCCACGACTTCAACTGCTATCAAGAGACGAGATCGAATCCATCCATCTGGCCTCCATGAAAATTTTGGAAGAGGTCGGTGTCAAGATATACAATGGCGCAGCATTAAGCCTGCTTGCCGATGCGGGAGTTGAGGTCGACTTCGATAACAAGCTCGCTCGGATTCCCCAACATCTCGTGAAGGAAACTCTAGTCAAGGCTCCATCCACTATCAAGCTTTACAGCCGCGATGGAAAGCGTGACCGAGTTCTTGAAGGAAACAAGGTTACTTACAATCCGGGTTCAACAGCGCTATTTATTCTCGACTCCAAGACAAATGAGCCTAGACGTCCATTGTCAAGAGACTTGGTGGACCTCGCTAGATTGACCGATGCTTTAGAACATATACAGGCCCAAAGCACGGCACTGGTAGTCTCAGATGTGCCTGATGTCATTGTTGATCGATACCGGCTATTTGTTATTCTAAAGAACTCTCCCAAAACAATAATTACCGGCACATTCAGTATCGATGGTCTTCATGACATGAAACGGATGCTTGAGGCCGTGGTTGGTGGCGAAAAGGAGTTAGCTCGAAAGCCATTGGCAATTTTCGACACATGCCCATCAGCACCATTGAAGTGGAGTAAACTCCTTTCTCAAAACTTGATTGACTGCGCCAAGTTTAGCATACCCGCTGAGATTCTCCCAATGCCACAGCTAGGCGCTACGGGGCCGGTGACACTAGCCGGATCGCTTGTTCAGCATAACGCTGAATTTCTCAGCGGCCTCGTGATGGCCCAATTAACGAACCCAGGAGCCCCAGTCATCTATGGCGGCTCACCGACAACATTTGACCAGAGATACGCTACAGCGCGCCTCGGAGCCATAGAGACCATGATTATGGGTTGCTCTTACGCTCAAATTGGGAAATATTACGGACTGCCGACCCATATGTACCTTGGACTTAGCGACACAAAAGTTGTTGATGCACAGTGCGGGTTTGAATCCGGAATTGGAATAGTCCTGGGAGCGCTTGCTGGAATTAATGTAGTATCTGGACCCGGCATGTTAAACTTTGAGAGTTGCCAGAGCTTGGAGAAACTTGTTATTGACAACACGATTTGCGGCATGGCCTTAAGATTGGTGGAGGGTGTCAGAGTTGACAACGAAACTCTTGCCGTTGACTTGATGCGAAAAGTGGGTCCAGGTGGAACATATCTGACTGAAAAACACACTTTGGCATGGTTCAGGAAAGAGCAATTTATGCCTTCTGAGCTCATTGATCGCCAAGAGCACGGGGCATGGAAAGCATCTGGATCGGAAGATGTTATTCAAAGGGCAAGGAAGATCGTAGAGAGAACGCTGAGAGAACATGAGCCTGAACCATTACCAAACGACATTGAAAAAGATCTAGACAACGTCATGATAGACATAATGGAACAACACAAAATATCGACTTTGCCTTTTGTTACAGCCTCCTAATATAGTCTCGCGCCAATCCGCTAAATCCAGCAGCCCGAGGAAGCCGAATATCTGCCAACTCCAAGACTTGAGCGTTAATCGTTTTGAGTCGAACTTATATAGATATAACCAAGTGACTAATGGGCGTGGAGAAAATGAAATCTTACGAACGATTGATGACCATCTTAGGCGGTAGAAAAGAAGACGTTGATAGGATCCCGTGTGTAAACTCCACCAGCGTTTGTACGATTGAGTTCATGAAAGCGTACGACGCTTATTGGCCGGCGGCTCATAAGGATCCCGCGAAAATGGCCAAGCTCGGCTCAGCAGCTCACAGACAATGCGGTCTCGACAATGTATCGGTTCCCTTCTGCATGACAGTTGAAGCGGAGGTCTTGGGCGCTGTGATTGATTTTCATCAAGACAAAGTTAAGTGGCCCTCGGTCAAGGAGTTCCATGTGGAAGATCCTTCAGACCTCAAATTCCCAAAGGATGTGTCAAAAGCCGGAAGAGTGCCCGTAATTCTAGAGGCAATTAAAATATTAAAAAAGGAGTTTGAAGGCAAGGTTCCAGTGAATGCCTATATTGTTCCACCCTTCACAAGCGTCAGTAGCTACTTGGTTGACAGTATCACGTTCTTGAAGTGGCTGAGGAAAGCGCCAGAGAAGGCTCACCGACTTCTTAAAGAAGCTCTTGATGTATATGTTGAAATAGCACATTTGTATGTGGATGCAGGGGCGGACGTCATCACTCTACATGGTATGGGGGCTTCTAACGATAACATCTCTCCGAAGCATTTCGACGAATTCGTTAAGCCGTATCTTAAGGAGATCATTAAGCGCTCAAAGTCGCCTACAATCCTAAACATATGCGGTTCCGCTTTGATGATTGCTGACAAGATGGTTGAATGCGGCGCAAGCGCCATAGCCGTGGATGAAAGGACTCCTATTAATGAAGCAAGAGAAAAGATTGACAGAATTAAGCCAGGGTTCCCGCTAATTGGAAACGTTTCCTCCTATGGTGTGATACACGAGGGCCCAGTGGAGAGGATTAGGGAGGCTGTGAAGAGATGCGTAGAGGACGGAGTCAGCATTGTAGCTCCAGGATGCGACTTCTGGTTAGGAACGCCTACAGATAATATAAAGGCCTTTGTAGAAGCTTGCATCAAACATGGGACTCCGCGCGCGCTAGAAAAGTAGCTTTTCAACACACCATTGTGCGCAAACCTGCATGCTTGCAGTAGAGTTTCTAGTCTTCCCTACAATGTCTAAATACACTTGCACTGCTACGGCTAGTTCCTATTCTGGAAATTCCCTATCCAGAAACTTCTCGTTCAAGAACCCGCTTAGTTCCTCTAACTCCTCCCTAAAGAGCACAACGCTATCTGGAGCAGCAACCGGTCTGTCGTTACCGCGTGTTATTCTGTAGATGATGTCTGCCTTCTCCCCAATGCCTACCTTTTCAATTCTAACCTCTAAGCTATCTCCTGTTTTACTTCTGATCTCATACGTCTTCTTCTTTATGGACATACCCACTTCAAACACCAACTCTCTCTTGGGGGCCAAAAGATTTAAAGCTCTTGTGACTATTTTCGTACGACTTTAACTAATGTTCAAAAGGCTGATCTGCATGCTTGCATTGCGCGCGCATTTATTTTGCTGATATGCGATTACATAAAGTGATAAGAATGAATCCTTACGAAAGGTTAATGGCCGTCCTAGAGGGGCGAAAGCAAGAGGTCGACCGACTTCCAGTCTGGTGTTCTACCCGAACATTCACATTAGATAGCATGAAGATATTTGATGCCTATTGGCCAGAAGCTCATAGGGATCCAGAGAGAATGGCCAAACTAGCCGCGGGTGTCTATGAGCTTACTGGCAATGAGAACATGTCTGTGCCGTTTGACATGGCCTTGGAAGCAGAGGCTCTTGGCGCACCTTGCGAGTATTTTGAGGGAAAAGTGAAGTGGATATCGGTTAAGAAATTCATTGCCACCGACATTTATGACATGGACATCCCAGAGCATCCAAGTGAATTTGTTGAGAAGGGGAGGATTCCAATCTGCATTGAGGCAATCAAGATACTGAAGAAAAAGTATGGAGGGCGGGTTCCGGTGGTGGGCATTGTTAATTGTCCATTCACGAGCACCGGGAGCTACATGATTAATCCAGTTGAGTTCCACAAATGCATCATAAAGGACCCTGAGAGAATTCACAGAGTCTATGAGACCCTTAACCCATACTATGCTGCGGTGGCGAATGCGTTTAAGGAGGCAGGTGCTGATGTGATAGTTTTCACGGAGGAGGGAGCCTCTCTCGACAACATTTCACCAAAACACTTTGATGAGTTTGTTAAGCCCCACCTAACAGAGTTAATAAGCATGACGGAGCCTCCCAGAGTACTTCACATATGCGGGAGCCTGATAAGAAGAGAACATGAAGTCATCACTTCGATGATAAACTGTGGGGCTGAGGCTATCACAATAGAGGAAAGAACATCAATGTTAGAAGCAAGGAAGATAGCCAACAAATGTAAGGAGGGTTATGTAATAGGCGGAAACATCGACTCTTATAAATTCATACACGACTCATCAACAGATGTCATTAGGAACAGAGTCAAAAAGGTCATTGCTGAAGGGATCGACATGGTTTGTCCTGGTTGTGACTATTGGATAGAAACATCGACAGAGCACATAAGAGCGTTCGTGAAGGCCGCCATAGAGTATGGAACACCACCGCGATGGAAAAGGGCGAAGAATTAATATATTCTCATTCAGAAGTAAGACTCCTATCACCAAGGAAAGCTGATGAAAATGGGCGAGAAAGAAGAAATCTTTGAGAAGCTCAGACAAACTGTGATTTTAGGGGAAACTGAAGACTGCGTAAAGACGGTTCAAGACGCTATCGACGCAGGGATTGAACCTATGAAAGCAATCACGGAAGGATTGGCTAAGGGTATGGAGGTGGTCGGTGACAAGTTTGAGAACAAGGAATACTTCCTCCCCGAGATGCTCTTAGCGGCTGAGGCTATGTACGCCGGGTTAGAGCTTCTTCTTCCGCTTCTGAAAAAAGAGGAGACTGAGGTTAAGGAAAAGGTTATTCTCGGTGTGGTGGAAGGGGACATCCATGATATAGGAAAGAATATTGTGAAAGCGATGCTCACAGCGGCTGGATACGAAGTGATTGATCTGGGTGTAGACGTGCCAGCCTCAGAGTTCGTTGAAAAAGCCTTAGAAGAAGGAGCCACGGTTATAGCGATGTCAACCATGATGACCCCAACCCTCATGTCCATGAAGGATGTTGAGGAGCAGCTGGCGAAAAAAGGGTTGAAGGGAAAAGTCAAGACCCTTATAGGTGGAGGC
>Ga0114921_10001319_pt1 | contig 11339 bp, 11 predicted proteins | sample BentaG_FD_87016 | JGI IMG/M metagenome (GOLD analysis project Ga0114921, IMG submission 87016) | Deep subsurface microbial communities from South Atlantic Ocean to uncover new lineages of life (NeLLi) - Benguela_00093 metaG | ecosystem: Environmental > Aquatic > Marine > Oceanic > Sediment ...
AATCTCGATGGGGGTTCAATCCCTTTGATTCCTTTTAGCAAGCCGAATTTGGAAACAAAACCGGTTTCCTTTTTGGGTACCATTACAAAATAATCATCTTCGGCGTTTTTAAGAATATAGCGCATAAAATTAATTCCCATTACGTATTCATCTTTTTTATCAAACCGGAGTTGGGTATAGGGTATAAACATTTCCGCTGTCCAATGGTCTTTATATTTTTTTGCAGCAGCTTCCCAAACTCCATCCCAGTCCTCATCGTCTAAAATATCCTGATAAAGCTTTTTATCGATAATAGAGCCATCAGGATTGACAGCAAAACCAAACCCATTATGACCGTCCTTATTAGGATCTATCCAGAACCAGAACCAATCGGACTGAACCATTTCATCTCTTCTGGCAATTCCTCCGATAATAGAATCGGTACCAGTATGATAACATCTTGCTGCAATAAAAATTCCCTTTTCATTATATGCAATTAAAACGCTTGTTTTTGCTGTTGGTTCTGCACCTTCTATGGGTTCTCTCTGAATAAGTGCGGAATATCCTTCTCCTTGCCATACAGATTCATTCAAACGGCCATCAATAATGATTTCTTCTTCTGTTCGAACGGCGTTGATAACCGGGATAGAACTCTCTTCTGCTAAAACAAATGCCTGCCAGAAGAATACTAAAAACACTATTAAAAACCAACGATTTTTGAACATCTTTCCTCCCGTATTTTTCTTTCAATTTTTTGTTCATCTTTAGCATTTATGCTAATTACAGTAGCAATTCGAGAATTAGGAGTCAGTAAAACAAATATTTTCACCAATATAATACCCGTATTCACGGCTATCTTTTTTACTATTGATAAAATTGGGCTCATTTCGGCTAACCTGTTATATACGAACTTCTTCTTGTCCCATTTTGGAGTCATCCCACACTTATGCATAAGTGCGGAATACATCCCTATGGTTGAGTATCGCTTTCTATTTTCTACCTCCTCTCGATTCAAATTTCGAAAATCATCCTCGCACTATAACATAGTGCAGGATTCATCCTATCTTCAAAAAACATAGTAAATACAAACTTTTTGTCAAGAGAAAAACACGAAAGGACACGAATAATCAAATCACACGAAGATACACGAATACGAAGAGGTAGTGTCCACTCACAGAGCCGTTCGGCAGAGCTCACGTCGCAGCCGTATGACAGATCCGTTGGAATACGGGATGCCGTGGAAGGAGTTTTCTTTTTTCTCCGTGATCTCAGCGAACTCTGTGGTTGCAATTTTTCCCTTGACTTTCTGTCTATTCTTTCTATTTTAGTCCTTTAGAAGGAGGATAGATGAACAGTTTTTTGATCACTGTTTTTCTCTTTACAAACAGCATCCATCCCGATATGGGCACAACTTCACTCAACTTTCTTAAATTAGGGATAGGTGCAAGACCTTCAGGTATGGGAGAAGCCTGCATCGCAGTGGTAGATGATGCTACATCACATTTCTGGAATCCTGCCTGTTTAATCAATGTGCAAAATAGTGAATTGCATTTTATGCATACAGAACACTTCGAGGATATCCGCTTCGATGTCCTATCAGGTGTTATTCGATTCGGGGAGAATGGATTTGGATTCGGACTCGTAACACTCTACACTGATCTCGAATACTATGAAGGTGCCTCTTTGGAACCGTTGGGTAGATTTGGGTATCAGGACATGGCGGTAAGCTTCTCATACGCCAGAAGGATAGACCCTGAATTTTCAGTCGGCATCACATTCAAAGAACTCTATGAGAAGATATATTTGTATGACTCATTTGGGTTCGCCATAGATGGAGGAGCGCTCTATATACCTGCAAAATTAAGAGGGGTTAGATTTGCGGCATCTTTTCAAAATTTTGGACCAAAATTCGGACTCGAAAAAGTTACATACGCACTTCCTTTCGTTTGGAAAATTGGTGTGGGATATCCATTTGAAATACCCTATGGGAAAATAGTTGCCGATGTAGATTTAGTCCAACCGATTGATGACTATTTCAGAGTTAATTCCGGTGTCGAGTTTGACTATAAAGGAACTTTTCAGTTGAGATGTGGGTACAAGTATGGGTATTATTCTGAAACCTTTTCAGGTGGATTTGGGATAGTAGTGAGACCGATAAGATTAGACTACGCCTTTGTTCCATACTCATACGACCTTGGAAATACACATAGGTTTTCAATCAGTTTTTTATTCTGAATATGGCGGAGATCTGGCTTGACTTTGAGCGCCCTATCATAGAACTGGAGCGCAAAATTGAAGAGCTAAAATCCCTCGATGAGAATGGAGCACTGAAAGAGGAGATTAGCAAACTGGAAAACAAGACATCCAAACTGCGAGAGGATGTGTACAAAAATCTTACTCGATGGCAGAAGGTTCAACTCGCCCGGCACCTGAAGAGACCCTATATTTCAGATTACATTGAACTTATGTTTGACAACTTTGTTGAACTCCATGGAGATAGGAATTTTGGAGATGATTTAGCGATAATTGCAGGAATTGCGAAATTGGATGGAAAGTCCGTAGTCATAGTTGGACATGAAAAAGGGAGAAACACTAAAGAGAAGATAAGGAGAAATTTTGGGATGCCCCATCCAGAGGGTTACAGAAAGGCATTGAGGGTGATGCAACTGGCGGCAAAATTCAAAAAACCCATTTTGACTTTCGTTGATACCCCTGGAGCATACCCGGGTGTAGGTGCAGAAGAAAGGGGACAATCTGAGGCGATAGCGAGAAACTTGAGGGAAATCTCCATGCTGCCCGTTCCTATAGTAGTGAGTATAACTGGTGAGGGCGGAAGTGGCGGAGCCCTGGCGATAGCAATAGGAGATAAGATCCTAATGCAGGAACACTCCATCTACTCTGTAATCTCCCCTGAAGGATGTGCATCCATCCTGTGGCGAGATTCATCAAAGGCACCCGAAGCAGCAGAGGCATTGAAACTCACAGCGCAGGATTTGATGGGATTTGGAGTAATAGATGAGATTGTGTCCGAACCTGCAGGAGGTGCACACAGAGACTCAAAAGATGCTGCAGAAAGATTAAAAAGGGCTATCCTCAATTCTTTGAATGAGTTGACTACCCTACCAAAAGAGGAACTCGTAAGGAAAAGGATAGAAAAGTTTCTAAAGATGGGGGTCTACGAAAATCGGTGATGAGGTATAGATGGGTTTGGAAGGTTCATTCGAAGATTTCGATATTACGGATATACTCCAATTGATACACCTTGGAGCGAAGGATGGAGCGCTTCATATGAGTGACGATGAGGGGGTAGGTATAATATACTTTAAGGGTGGATTGGTCACTCACGCCACAGCAGTTGATAAGAGAGGCAAGAACGCCATTCAGAAAATCCTCCGATGGTCAAAAACGCGTTTTGAATTCAAACCCAAAGAACTTGCTCCAGAGAAGACGATAGAATTACCAATCCAACAGGTAATACTGGAAGCGGCAAGACAGATAGACGAATGGAAAAGAATAGAGAAACTCATCTCTTCTATCGATGTCGTTGTAGAGATTATTACAGAATTGGATGAAGGCATAGAAAATATCAAACTTCAACCAGAAGAATGGAAGGTATTGACCTTTGTAAACGGCAAGACCACCATCAAAGAAATCGCTCAGAAAACTAGACTCTCAGAATTTGATACATCAAAGATAATCTTTGGACTCACCTCATCAGGACTCGTCAAAATCCAAAAGCCCAAAGGTGTTAAAAAAGAAGAAGAAGTTCCCGGAGGTATAGAGAAATTGTTGAAGAAACTTCGCCCGGGCGGATAATTATGTTAAACGACCTACAAATCTCCCAGGCAGCAAAATTAAAACCAATTGTAGAGATCGCAAAAGAGGCAGGATTACAAGAGGAAGAACTCGATTTATATGGAAAGTACAAGGTAAAGGTACATCTTAATGTCCTTGAACGGCTCAAAGACAATCTAAATGGAAAATATATCGATGTGGCAGCAATAACCCCAACCCCACTTGGTGAGGGCAAGACAGTGACCACTATAGGCTTGAGTCAGGGACTGAGTTTCATTGGCAAGAGAGTATTCACCTGTATACGCCAGCCTTCTATGGGACCAACCTTTGGCATTAAAGGGGGGGCAGCTGGTGGCGGTTATTCTCAGACGGTTCCTATGGAAGATTTCAACCTCCATTTAACAGGTGATATACATGCCGTAGGGGTCGCCCATAATCTCCTATCCGCTGCAATCGATGCACACATCCTGCACGGGAATACACTAAAAATCAACCCATTAAGCATTACATGGAACAGAGTGGTAGATGTGAACGACAGGGCACTTAGAAATATCGTTATTGGACTCGGTGGAAAGGCAAATGGTTTCCCACGAGAGACAGGGTATGATATTACAGTTGCCTCAGAAGTTATGGCTATTTTAGCCTTGACTACAGACATATTCGACCTTCGTAAGAAATTGGGACGAATAGTTATAGGAACGGACACCGACGGCAAGCTCGTTACAGCAGAAGATTTGAAAGTGGCAGGTGCTATGACCGTTCTGTTAAAAGATGCTATTATGCCCACTCTGATGCAAAGTTTAGAACATACCCCTGTATTCGTCCACACAGGACCCTTTGGCAATATCGCACATGGCAACTCTTCTATCTTGGCGGATGAGATTGCATTGAAACTGGCTGACTATGTAGTCACCGAGAGTGGATTTGGAGCCGATTGTGGTATGGAGAAATTTTTCAATGTCAAGTGTCGTTATTCAGGATTGAAACCGAACTGTGTAGTAATCGTAGCCTCCATCCGTGCACTGAAGATGCACGGCGGGTTGGCTAAGGTGGTTGCGGGTAAACCACTGCCAGAGGAACTAATTGTTGAGAATCTGCCCGCTTTAGAGAAAGGGTGTGAAAATTTAACCAAACATATTGAGAACGGACTCTCCTTCGGTGTTCCAGTCGTGGTAGCAATCAACAAATTTACACATGATACGGACAAAGAGATTGAATTGGTTAAAAAAGTTTCCAACGAGGCGGGTGCCGAAGGTGCTTTCGTATCTGAGGTATGGGCAAAGGGTGGTAAGGGTGGCGTAGAATTGGCAGAGGCTGTAGTATCAGCGTGTGAGAAGAACTCCAATTTCAACTTCCTCTATCCTCTCGATATACCCATCAAGGATAAGATAGAAACCATCGCCACAAAAATCTATGGTGCCTCGGGTGTAGACTATACTCCTCGGGCAGAAAGAAAGATTCAACGATACACAGAGGCGGGTTATGATAAACTCCCGATATGTATGGCAAAGACCCATCTTTCGCTCTCACATGAGCCAAAATGGAAGGGTGTTCCTAAAAACTACAGACTACCTGTCAGGGACATCCGTGCTTCAATAGGAGCGGGTTTTCTTTATCCACTTTGTGGAACAGTGCGCGTGATGCCAGGTCTCCCATCAACTCCAGCGTTCACAAAAGTTGATATTGACGAAACTGGCAAAGTCGTAGGGTTATTTTAAAGGAGCATAGATGAAGATTTTAGATGGAAAAGCCATCGCCTCCAAGATGCGTGAAGAGATGAAAGCAGAGGTAGAAAGATTGAAAAATATGCATAATCTGGTCCCAGGACTGGCTGTAGTTTTAGTAGGAGACAACCCTGCTTCCATATCCTATGTAAGAGGAAAACGGAAGGCGTGTGATGAGGTAGGAATATACTCTGAAGAATACAAGTTCGATGCCGAATATCCAGAAGAGAAACTGCTAAGACTCGTTGACAAACTGAACAAGAATCCAAAAATACATGGTATATTGGTGCAACTGCCTCTACCAGAACATATCAATGAAGAGAAGGTGCTCTATGCCATAGACCCATCGAAAGATGTTGATGGTTTCCATCCTGTGAATGTGGGCAGGATGATGATAGGTGCTCCAGGATTTCTCTCCTGTACACCACATGGTATCCAGCAGCTCCTTTTGAGAAATAATATAGAAATAGAAGGGAAACATGTTGTCATCGTTGGGCGGAGTAACATCGTTGGTAAACCGCTCGCTATGATTTTAGTGCAAAAAAAGCCAGGGGCGAATGCAACCGTAACTATGTGTCATACCAGAACCAAAAATCTTGCAGAGATTACGAAGCAGGCAGACATTCTAATTGCAGCTGCCGGGAGACCAAATACCATTACAGAAGATATGGTCAAAGAAGGAACAGTAGTAGTTGATGTCGGTGTAAATCGGGTGAAGGACCCAAGTAAAAAAAGTGGGTACCGTCTTGTTGGCGATGTGGATTTTGAAAGAGTAAGCAAGAAGGCGAGTGCCATCTCTCCCGTTCCTGGTGGTGTTGGACCGATGACGATTACGATGCTCCTACACAACACCATCCAATCAGCGAAGCTATCAATAAGATGACCAATTGTCAAGAGTCAAGACTTGGCATTATGTATTCAGCCCCTATGAATCAAGTTTGCTATTTAGTTGCTATGGTTTTAAAGATGCTACTTTTTGCAAATGTATTTCATAGCCTTCCTTGGCTTTCTGCGTCTGTTCCTCAACCCATTTCTCAAATCCTATTTCCTTAAATTTCTTATACCTGTCCAGCGTGTCAGGATCTGCATACTCCTTAAATTTAGAACATTGAAATTCCTCACATTCAAAACAGATACGCAATCTTTTTTCAAAACAGCATTTCTTTACCTCGCACCACGTTGGACCTCCACCTTGTCGGCACCCTGGACACTTCGCGTTCTCGATGAACCATTCTAATCCCTTCACAAATTGTTTAAAATCGAACGCCCCTTCGGATCGAAATTCGAACCCGTAGAGATCTGCAAATTCCCTCATTTGTTTTGCTGTTTCAATAATTAATCCATTATACTGACCACAGCCACCACAGTAATCACCGCATGGTGCAACCAAGTCATATTTCCCCATTTTCTCAGTCATTTTTCACCTCCTTTTTTCTATCTAACAGACATCTTTTGTCTAACATTTTGCGAAGTGCTATTATATTCTTTTGATTTTGATCCATAGTGTATTTATTCCTCTATCGGTTTTTCTTTTCTAAATAAATAGACAGATACCTTACTATTTTCCCTTATTGCAGCCTTTATGGCTTCAGGATTTCTCTCAGCCCCTATCAAGCTCTTCCAAGAGTAAAGGTGCCAAGGTTCATGGAAATCGGAGTTTGCTATATAATTAAATTTCTTTAGACCGATAACATTGAAGAGATCGTCACGGTTGGCGACTTCCCAAGCATCAAAGAGAGTAACGTATTTTTTGTGATTTCTCCAGAGATGAATATAAGGCTGTTTACCTTCTGTTGCCTTATGATGTGGATGACAGGCAATAGCAATAGCCCCCTGCATATGAATTTCCTCAACTATTTTCTTGACAGGTAGGGTTGGATCAATATACTCCTTTATGTCAATTGCAAGAATATGATACTTCTTCCAGTTGTTCGTAATCTCTACTCCAGGGATGAGTAACATTTTGTATTTCTCCCATGCTCTTTCTGCCTCCTTCCATAGGAGTTGTAAATAATTCTGGAAGTCTTCTCTTTTTATTGCACCAATAGGTTCCTTTTTCTTCTGCCGTTCCTTAAGTGTCTTACTATCTAAAATATGGTCAGTGATGCTTATAGCATCAAATCCTTTTGCACCGTAAAGATCAACCACTTCATCTAGGGGTAGTCTTCCATCACTAATACTTGTGTGAATATGAAAATCACAAAGTAACCAATTCCCTAACATAAAATCCCTCCTGTTTGTTCAATACAGCATTTCGTCTAACCCATTTTTAGCTGAAGGTCATTACCCAATTCCACTTCTTTATTCTACCCAAGGAATTCCAGCGGTATCCATTTATACTCTTGATTCTTCTAATATAACTTGGATTATCCGCCCCTACGGGTCGTATGACAGGATGCTGTGCATAAATCAATGTAACTGCAATCTTTCCCGGTTGCTCAGTGGTCATTCTGATTTTTTTATTTCTCATCTTTATAGTAGTTTGTTAATTAAAAGTAATTTTGTCAAGGATTAAGTCCTCACAGACCTTCCGAAATATTTCTTGACAATTTCTAAATTTTATGTTATACTTATATTAATATAAGGAGTTATTGAAAATGCTAAGTATAAACGAGTCCACCCCAAAAAATTATGGAATACTCCATAAATCACAATTAATGCTGTTAATCATTTTTTTTATCTCTAATGTTGTTTGGGCCCAAATAGAAGTTCCTGAAAAACCACCTGAGACGCGAAAAGATAATGTTAAAGAGATAATCCATGGGGTAGAAATCGTTGACCCTTATCGGTGGCTTGAAGACCAAGAGACCCAAGAAATAAGAGCTTGGATCGACGCGCAGAACGACTATACGCATTCATTCATTGACCGTTTACCAGGGCGAGAACGGTTGAAACAACGGATCACGGAACTGAGGAAAACCGATAGGATTAGCATGCCTTTCGAACGCAACGGGTGCTACTTTCTAACCAAGAGGCCAGCTGACCAAGATCTGTGGATTATTTATATGCGAAAGGGGCTTGATGGCGAGGACGAGGTGTTGATTGACCCACATCCGATGAGCCCCGATCGAACAATTAGTGTGAACCTGCTGGACGTCTCAAAAGATGGCACTGTGATGGCCTATGGTATTCGCGAGGGCGGAGAGGATGAAGTCACTATAAAACTGTTTGATGTAGACAGACGAACCGACCTACAAGATGAATTGCCAAAGGGGTACTACTTCGATGTTTCTATTGTACCTGATAAAAGCGGTTTGTACTACTCTCGCCACGGAGCTGAAGGCTCCCGGATCTACTACCACACCATGGGGTCGGATATTGACGCCGATGTTGAGATTTTCGGGGAAGGCTATGGACCAGACAAGGGTGTTACAGCTGACCTCTCAGAGGATGGGCACTATCTTATCATCGTGGTTTGGTACGGCTCAGCAGCTATGAAAACCGAGATCTACTTCCAAGATTTGACCAAGAAATGCCCTATTATCCCTGTAGTGAACGACATTGACGCTAGATTTATCCCCAGTATTGCTGGCGATAAGCTTTTCATGCATACTAATTGGAAAGCCCCTAACGGTCGGATACTAGTCGTCGATCTGAACAAACCGGGACGGAAACACTGGCGTGAGGTCATCCCAGAGAACGATGCCGTTATTGAGAGATTTTCACTGGCGGGCGGTAAGCTGTTTGTTAATTACCTCGAGAATGTTGTTTCACGAGTGAAGGTGTTTGAGCCAGACGGCAAGTTCGTCCGCGACATCTCTTTCCCAACACTCGGTACAGTCGATAGCGTCAGCGGTCAGTGGGAAAGCGATGAAGCTTTCTTCGTCTTTAACTCGTTTCATGTTCCTACAACAATCTACCGGTACGAGGTGGCAAAAGGAGATCAAGAAATTTGGGCACAGCTCGAGGTCCCCTTTAAGACCGATATGTTCGAGGTCAAACAGGTATGGTATGAATCGAAAGACGGCACAAAGGTGCCCATGTTCATCGTGCACGCCAAGGGTATCAATCTCGATGGATCCAACCCGACTCTGCTGACAGGATACGGTGGCTTTAATTCCAGCTTGACACCGTACTTTTCAGCGACTGCCGTGCTGTGGGTTGAGAATAGCGGCGTTTTCGCGATGCCGAATCTGCGCGGTGGTGGTGAATTTGGCGAGGAATGGCACAGGTCGGGAATGTTTGAGAACAAGCAGAACGTCTTCGACGATTTCATAGCCGCCGCCGAGTGGTTGATCAAGAATAATTACACAAATCCATCCAATCTTGCAATCGCAGGAATCAGCAATGGCGGATTGCTCGTTGGTGCGGCATTTACGCAAAGGCCCAAGCTATTTCAGACGGTGGTTTGTTCACATCCTTTGCTTGATATGATTCGCTATCACAAATTCCTAGTTGCCAAATTCTGGGTTTCGGAGTACGGCTCGTCTGAAGACCCTGCCCAATTCAAATACATCCATGCTTATTCACCTTACCACAATGTGAAACAAGGTACAGAATACCCTGCGGTACTTTTCATTACTGGAGATGCAGATACGCGCGTCGCTCCCCTTCACGCCCGCAAGATGACAGCGTTACTGCAATCGGTAACTGGATCGGATAAGCCTGTGCTGCTCCTTTATGATACCAAGTCGGGCCACTCTGGTGGTCGACCGGTAAGCAAGCAAATCGAGTATGAAACAGATAAGATGCTCTTTCTTTTCTGGCAACTTGGTATAACAAACGCTGTGGGATATTAATTTGGCCTTTAGGGTCTATAATTATAAATTAATCAAAGAAAAGGGAAGACTCGGCCGCTTCCGCTCCAGTTGCTTTTTTACAGTGAATTATTCTACTGTTATTAACTTAGATATTTAGCGAAAAAGTTAGTAAGCTTTATAAAAAACTCAGGATAATTTATCATTTCTGGCCCCTTGACACCTCCATGAGATGCTTCTGGAACAATCCAAAGTTCCTTAGGTCCTTTTAATTCCTTAAATATCTTTTCAGACATCCGAGGTGGTGTCCTATCATCTTTTTCACCGACAATTAAATATACAGGTATATCTATTCTTTTAGCAGCATTAATCGGAATTAACTCCTTTGGGTAACCTTCAGGTGCTTTGAAATTCCTATTAGGTTTTACTTTTTTTAAAATATGTAATAACTCATCAAAGGATGTTAATAGAGCTCTACCAGCATAAGCAGCGATATCTTTTCTTTTCGCAATCATAGCGAATGATAAATAGGCGCCTGTTGAAAAACCGAAAACTCCTATTTTTGTTGAATCAACTTCAGATTGCTCTTTTAAAAAGTCAAGCGCGACCTCATAGTCTAATAAAAATTCAGTATAGCTTAATCTATCCCGTTCCATTGGCCATTCATCGCTTTCACCAAATCCACGCCAGTCAAAAGTAAAAACATTAAACCCTTTTGTAAATAAATGATAAGAATAGAATATCGAATAAGTCATATTCCCGGCGTCACCATCACAGATTACTATCGTTGGCCTTTTTTGTTCATAGAGTTTTCGGTATGGCCTGGGTTCGCATTTTAGACTGTCAGGAACGGGCAAAAGACGACCAACAAGATGATTAGCAATGCCAGCTGTATCTTGTGCAGGGAAAAACCACCCTTTAATGTTAAGGCCATCAGTGGTTTTGAATGTTACCTCTTTATAGATTATACCATAGTCTAAAGGTGTAGCTAAATATCCCCGCTCTGGTCTCAAAGCGTGAAGGGATTTAGTAAAAATAAATAAGATGGTAGTAATTAAAAGTATGCGATAAAATATTTTCATTTTTAACCTCCTTTATAACTGATTCTTAGAACATTCCGCAATATTTCTTGTTATAAACGAAC
>Ga0114921_10001320_pt1 | contig 11330 bp, 9 predicted proteins | sample BentaG_FD_87016 | JGI IMG/M metagenome (GOLD analysis project Ga0114921, IMG submission 87016) | Deep subsurface microbial communities from South Atlantic Ocean to uncover new lineages of life (NeLLi) - Benguela_00093 metaG | ecosystem: Environmental > Aquatic > Marine > Oceanic > Sediment ...
GACTATGATCCGCGCTACAAAGGGGGTGGACCCGGCCCTGCCCGTGCTGGTAGGAGGCTATGCAAGGAAAGAGAACATCAGAATACTATTGGAGAAGGCCGACGGGGCCATCGTCGGCAGAACCTTTGAACGAGATGAGCGAGGTGGCCCGGTCGTCGTCGAGAAAGTGCAGGAGTTCATGGCCATCGTTCATAGTGTGAGAGGGAAAGAGCAGGCTGGGTGACAAGTTACTTGGACCAGTTACGCCGGTTCAGCAGCATGCGGTGCCCGGCTACAACCTGATCAATGATGTCATCTATTCTTGTTTTGGAGGTGATGTAAATACCGTCATCATCGATGGAAGGATCGTAGTAGAAGAGGGACACCTGTTGACCGTCAATGAGAAGGAATTGATTGATCAGGCTCAAGCCTGCGGGAAGGAGCTTCTTCAACGCGCCATCAAATTGGAGCCCAAACTGAAGAGGTGGTTTACTCTGGGATCAGGTTGATACGTTTAGAGAGCCCTTTGCAAAAACGCCACCGGCGGGAATCTATTGAGTGGAGAGGCCGCCCAAGTCAGGCGCGAAAAAAGACACTCTTGGCCCGAGGCCGGTCTGAGCCTGAAAGAGAGTCGAAAGGTCTCCCGCAACGATCACCATTGGCTGAACGGAATGGAAGGATGGACAATGTAGTCTATGGTTGGGTTTCTGCGATGATCTCCAGTGGCAGAAATAGGCGGTTGCTTCGATACGTGTTGATGGGGAGATAAGATTTTGGGGAGGAGTGCAGATGAGAAAGTTTCTAATCGACACCGACACAGCTTCCGATGACGCCGTGGCCATCCTCATGGCTTTGCGAACACGGGAAGTCGAGGTTGAGGCAATCACCATTGTAGCAGGCAATGTAGGGGTGGACCAAGGAGCCAAAAATGCCCTCAACACCGTGGAGTTGTGTGGTGCCACGACCTCTGTGTACAAAGGGTTAGCCAAGCCCCTCCTGCGTGAGCACGTAGACGCCAGGTTCTTTCATGGAGAGGACGGGATGGGAGGGTTGAATCTGCCGCCACCGCAACTAGAACCCCAGCCCAAGGGCGCTGTAGATGCTATCATAGAGACCATCCACTCGGTGCCGGGGGAGATCACCTTAGTGACCCTAGGTCCTCTCTCCAACATCGCGGCGGCCTTGCTGAAAGAGCCGACCATCGCCTCCGAGGTGAAAGAGGCCTATGTCATGGGCGGAGCCGCAAACGTGCTCGGCAATATCACCCCTTCAGCGGAGTATAACATCTGGTGCGATCCCGAGGCGGCCAAGATCGTCTTCCATTCAGGCATGCCCATCTTGGTGGTCGGATGGGAGCATTGCCTCGGGGATTGCCTATTGAGCGAAGAGGATATGGAGAGCATGCGGGCCCTCAAAACCTCCTATGCTGACTTCGCCCTCGACTGCAACAGAGACGCCCTGAAGGTAAGCAGAGAATGGCTTGGGCTCTCGGGCTTGCCCCAGCCGGATCCTGTGGCCATGGCCATAGCTCTGGACCGGGAGGTCTGTACCCACGCCGAGCCGAAGTATGTAGACGTGGAAACCACGAGCGAGCTGACCCGCGGCGAGACCGTTGTGGATCGCTTGGGGGTGTTGAACAAGGAGCCCAATATCGAGGTCTGTTTTGCGGTGGACGCTGGCAAGTTCAAGAGCCTCTTGTTTAGTGTGCTAGAATAGGCTGATCCCAGGTCCTAGGCAAAGGGTGGAGGACGATGTCTCTCATCAAAGCCGCCTTGGGCGAGGCAGATTTGGATATCCTCATCCACGAAGTTTCCTTAGTGAACGTGTTGACTGGCGAGATATACCCGGCCGACATCGGGATCTCTCTGGGGAAGATCGCTTGCGTCGAGCCGCCGGGAACGCTTCCTGCCAGGAGAGCGGCCCAGGTGATCGAAGGCCGCGGGCTGATCTCCGTGCCCGGCCTCATAGATGCCCATATGCACATCGAGAGCAGCCTGGTGACCCCAGCCCATTTTGCTGCGACGGTACTGACTCACGGAACCACTACCGTAGCGGAAGATCCCCACGAAATCGCCAATGTTCTAGGGTTAGAGGGTGTGCGCATGATGTGGGAGGCCGGCAAGGGTCTACCCCTGAAGGTCTGTTTCTTGGTCCCAACCTGCGTCCCCTCGGCCTCTGGTTTGGAGACTAGTGGGGGTGAGATCGGCCCAGCCCAAGTGGTAGAGATGCTTGGCTGGGATCGAGTGTTGGGGCTGGCCGAAGTAATGGACGCTCGCGCGGTGATCCAGGAAGGAGATCACATCACAGAGATTCTGGAAGTAGGGCGAAGGGCTGGGATAGTCATCGAGGGCCATAACCCTATGCTTCGGGGGCGCGAGCTCAGTGCCTACTTGGCGGCAGGCATCGATTCGGATCACACCCTCATGACCCCAGAGGTCATCTCGGAGAAGCTGCGCCTTGGCGTGACCGTGGAGTTGCAAGAGCGGTACATGACGCGGGATCTGATCTCTGCTTTCCAAGCCCTCCCCTCCGACCCCGATATCCTCCTGGTTACTGACGATGTGGCGCCGGACTATCTGGAGGAGAAGGGCCATTTGGATCAGGTGCTGCGTCGCGCCATCGAACTGGGCATGGCTCCCATGGAGGCCGTGCGCTCAGCCACTGTCAAGCCGGCCCAGAGGTTGCGGCTGTATGATCGGGGCGTTATCGCCCCCGGAAGGGCTGCTGATATCGTGCTGGTGGACAGCCTGGAGAGCTTCACTGTGGACACGGTGCTCGTAGATGGCCAGGTGGTGGTACAGGGCGGAGAGTTGGTGTGGTGCCCCGGACCAGAGGAGCAGTTGAATAAGGCCCGCGGGTCTGTCAAGTTGCCGCTGCTGAATGAGGGAGACTTTCAACTGAAAGCGCCCGTTCTGGAAGGGTGGGCGCGGGTGCGGGTCATCGTATCTGACGCCAGGGACATGGCCACTCGGGAGGGGAGGGCCACCTTAGAGGTGCGAGAAGGGCTGGTGCAGCTGGATGGGAGCGGTCGCCTGGCCTGGATCGCCGTCTTTGAGCGCCATGGCCGCGACTATGGGCGGGCTCAGGGCCTAGTGCAAGGCTTGGGCCTGCAGGATGGAGCCGTGGCCAGCACACAAGCCCACGATGCCCATAACCTGGTGGTTATCGGGCGAGATCCGGCCGAGATGGCTCGGGCGGCCAATGCTGTGATCGCTGCTGACGGAGGGCTGGCTGCCGTTCGTGGCGGTCAGGTTCAAGCGCTGGTGGAACTCCCCATCGCCGGGCTGATGTCGCCTCGTCCGCTCCCCGAGGTGGCTGGTGCCCTGCGGCGGTTCACCAACGCGGTGCGCGAGATGGGCATCTCTCATCCCCATCTACTAATGCGGCTTACCTCTTTCACCCTACCGGTGGGCTCGGGGCTGCGCATCACTGACCAAGGTCTGGTGGACGCGCAGGCAAGGCAACTGGTAGATCTATTCTTGGAAGCAGGAGGAAAAGGATGATAGAGTGGAAGGAGAAACGCGAAGAGGCGGCAAACTTTATCCAAGCCCGGTTCGATGGTACTCCTCACCTTGGCCTGATCTTGGGTTCCGGTCTCGGCTATCTGGCCGACGAGATCGCCGATCCAACCGTCATCCCGTATGAGAAGATCCCCCATTTTCCTGTCTCGACGGTTGAAGGCCATGCCGGTCAGCTACTCTTGGGAAGCCTGGAAGGGAAGGTGGTGATGGCCCTGCAAGGACGGTTCCACTACTATGAGGGCTATTCGATGCAGCAATTGGCTTTCCCTGTTTGGGTCATGCGGGATCTGGGAGTCCGGGTCTTGATCGTCACCAACGCTGCTGGGGGGATCAACCGCTCGTTCTCTCCGGGCGATCTGATGGTGATCGTTGATCACATCAATTGGATGTTCCACAACCCCTTAATCGGCCCCAACGATGCCGAGCTAGGCCCACGCTTTCCTGCCATGCGTCAGGCGTACACCAAAGAGCTGGTCCAACTAGCCCAAGGGGTGGCTGAGAGCGAAGATATCCCCCTCCAACGGGGGGTCTACATCGGTACCACAGGCCCGATGTACGAGACCCAGGCCACGGGGCGGCTTTTTGCCCTCTTCGGAGCCGACGCTGTAGGGATGTCCACCATCCCGGAGATCATGGCCGCCACGCATGGCGGTTTGAAAACCCTCGCCATCTCTTGCATCACCGAGGTGCACAAGGAGGATCCCAGGGCGGTCACAACCCACGAGGAAGTACTGGCTGCCGCCAATAAGACCAGACCCAAGTTTCTACGACTGATGCGGGCTATCATTCGGGCCATTGAGATCGATTGATGGAAGAGCGGGCTTTGGATGTCGTTGCGGTGGGTGAAGGCTGCATCGATCTCGTGCTGCAGGTGAAAGGGCTGCCTGGCCACGACCAGAAAGTGATGGGGCGTTTGGTGGGTTGGCTGCCTGGGGGAACGGTGCCCAACTTTGCCTGTGCCGCAAGCCGCCTTGGCTTGGGGGTGGGCTTTCTGGGCTCCGTGGGCGATGATCACGCGGGCCGGCTCGTCCGTGAGGATTTTCGTAGCTTCGGGGTGGCCACCGATGGCCTGAGAGTTTGCCCTGGCCAAGAGACACACTTCACTGTCATCCTGCTGGATGAGACGGGGGAAAAGGCTATCGTAGTAGTGCCTACTTACCGGGAAGTGATCGAAATAGATGCCGGAACCCGATCCTACATCGCGGGAGCTCGGGCTTTGTACACTATGCCCTATGACCCTGAACAATTTGGCAAGGTAGCGACGGCGGCACGCGCGGTGAACACGCGGGTAGCCATAGACGTGGAGCCTACAGTGGGTGCGGGTCTGAGGGCTCTGAAGGGGATTCTGGCTCACACTGATATCGCTTTCTTCAATCGGGAGGGCTTGACCGCAGCTGTGGGAAATAGGGAGTTATCCAGCGCCGCCCAAGAGATGCTTGGCTATGGCCCACAGATAGTGGTGGTCACCCTGGGCAAGGACGGTTGTCTGGTCGTTGACGGCGATGAGATCGTAGAGTGCGCGGGCTTTGTCGTAGAGGTCAAAGACACTACCGGCGCTGGCGATTGCTTTAACGCTGCCTTCCTAGCCGGCTATCTATGGGGTTGGCCCCTGTCCAAGACAGCGACCTTCGCCAACGCCGCCGCGGCGCTCTCGGTGACTGAAATTGGGCCTCGGGCCGGCTTCCCCACTGTTGAAGCTGTCCAACGTTTCTTGATGGAGAGAGGAGCAACCTAGTTCGGATCGATGTGATGTGGAGGAAATGAGCTCTTGGTTACGATTCAGATCTACGGAGTGCGTCTTACGGTCGAGGACGCTATGGCACTCGCCGCTCTGGGGGCCGATCATGTGGGCTTCGACGTCTGGCCGAATGACGAGATCTCCCTACGTCAGGCTCGAGAAGTGGTGAAGTGCCTGCCCTCTTCTGTCGTCAGCGTGGCTCTTCCCCGCTCCGTCGAGCCGGAGGGCATCATCAAGGTGGCGATGCAGGTGAAGCCTGACGTGGTGATGACGTCGGCCCATCTTTTGGAAGGACCTGAGGATGAAGGGGCTGATACCCTGGCCCAGGTGCGCAAATGGATGGGGGACAGGGGCCTGATGGTGGGCGTGGCCGTACCTCTGGCTCACGGAGATCCGGACTGGATGCCCCTGGAACGTGCTCGCCGCTTCGAGGTGTACGCTGACTTCATCTGTCTGGATACCATGATTGGGGACCGGATTGGCGAGACTGGCCAGGTTCACGATTGGCGTGTCAGCCGCCGCATCGTGCAGGAGTGCCGCAAATCAGTCATTTTGGCCGGGGGGCTGAGTCCTGAAAACGTGACCCAAGCGCTGGAAATGGTGGGACCCTGGGGTGTTGATGCTTGCACTTCACTCGATGTTCGGCCGGGCAAGAAGGACCTGACCAAGGTGGAGGCTTTTATCCGCCGTATCCGTTGCTGGGAAGGCGGCCATTGCCTTTCGCATCGTTGCGGCAATTGAGGAGCAGGCCATGTCGTCAGAAGAGAACAACATGCGCGACCAGGTGCTGAGCAAACCGCAGTTGCTGCGAGAAGTGTTGCCAGGCTTCGAGCAGAGAGTGCGAGAGCTGCTGGATCACGACCGATGCCGATCAATCCAGCGCATCTTTGTCGTCGGGTGCGGTGATTCCTATAACGCGGCACTGGCTGCGGGGTTGGCTCTTGAACGTCTGGCTTGGATTCCCAGCGAACCCATGACTTCGCTCCAGTTCGCCCGCTACGCGGTGCCCTTCCTGCCTCGCCAGGCAGCCCGAAATTCCCTCGTCCTGGGCATCTCGGTCTCCGGGGAGGTGGCCCGCACCATCGAGGCTGTCTCTTTGGCCCGCCAACAAGGAGCATTAACAGTGGCGGTCACAGGCACACCTTCCAGCCGCATCGCCTGGGCGGCAGGGAAGGTCCTGAACCTCGAAATCCCGCCTTTCCCTCACGCCCCTGGCGTCCGCTCCTACATGGCTTCCCTGGTGGGGCTCTACTTGCTCGCCATTTATTTGGGCGAGGTCAAAGCCCTCTACAGTGAAGACGAGGCCAAGAGTCTGCGAAACGAGTTGCTGGCCGCAGCCGACATCATGGAAGCCACCATCGAAGCCATTGACTGGCCCACGGCTCAACTGGCTCAGGAAGCGGAAGATGAGGACAACTTCGTGTTCGTGGGAGCAGGCCCGAACTACGGAACGGCCCTTTTCAGTGCGGCCAAGGTCATCGAGGCGGCGGGCCGGCATGCTATGGGGCAAGATACCGAGGAGTGGTCGCATTTGCAGTACTTCGTGCGAGAGACCGCCGCGCCCACTTTTCTCATCTCTCCGCCTGGTCTTGGCCACAGCCGCGCCGTAGAGTTGGTCCCAGTTATGAGACGGATAGGACGAAGGGTGGTGGTTGTGATACAGGAGGGGGATCAGGCGATCGCGGATCAAGCCGATGCAGTTTTGACAGTCAAGGGCCCCATGCGGGAGGAATTCACGCCCTTGGTATACTGTACTGCCGGCGAACTCTTTGCCGCTCATCTCTCCGCTGTCCTGGGGGAACCTTACTTCCGGGGCTTCGCTGGTCCCTGGAGCCCAGAAGATGGGGGGAACACCATCCGCACAAGCGCTATCCTGACCGAGTTGCCCTGAGCGTTTGATAGCGCCGCTGGGCCTCAGCTTGCTTGGCGGCGTCAATGTACGGGATGCCTACCTGCTCCACAGCAAAGGAGGCGGAGACTGCGCCGTAGAGGCCGGCGGTCTCGGGATCGCCCGTCTGGCTATAACCCACCAGGAAACCCCCACAGTAGGCGTTCCCCGCTCCGGTCACGTCCACTATCTTGGTGGGCACGACGGGAATACGCCAACTCTCCTTTCCCTCTCGGGCTCGCACCGCCGAGCCTTCCTTCCCCAGGCGCAAGGCTACCACCCGGGCTCCCCAAGCCACGAGTTCCTCTAGGATCTCCTCTACCTCGGTGCGATCGCATAGGTGGGTTGCCTCGCTGTGGTTGGGACAGAAGATATCCACCCTTTCCAGAATCGAGCGAATCTGCCTTGGATCGGCCTCAATCTGGGGTGGGCAAAGTTCCCAGAGGAGCAAGACCTTTGGATTTGCTCCCCTCAACTGCTCTATCAAGTCTGACAGTTCTGGTAAGTTGTCCCGAAGGAGATGGTAGCCCTTGGCCTGCAGGTAGTGCGCCGGGATGTGGGCGAAGGTGGGCTGCGTCTGGCGAAACTCCTCCTCGTCGGTGCGGAAGATCTCAATGCGGCGCTCATCCTCATCGAAGATCTGCCAAGCCCGGGGGGTATGAATATCCTTCCTGACTCTTACGCCGCTTAGGTCAATACCGTAGGCGGCCAACTGAGTGCGATGTTGGGGGGAAAAGTCGGGGCCTACACTGGCCACAAAGCCGATCTCCTGAGTCCAAACGCGCATCCCGACGATGGCGTGGGTCCCTCCGCCGCCCAGGGTGTTCATGTGAGTCGTGCCGTCAGGGAACACGATGTCGTCAACGATGATGTTGGCGAAACTGACGTAGGAAACTGGCATCTGAAAGGTTCCATAGATTATACACTTACTACACTATCCGAGTTTCTGTATCAAAACCTTAGGAGCGGCTCTTGGCCATGCCATCTACTTAGGCCTGCAAACTTGGGATGCACCGTAGAGAGCCCACCGGATTAAGGCCAAGCATGCCTCTATGATAAGTTAGTACCCCTGGGGTGCCCGCCCGGCGCCTAAGCGCTGCTCGATAGTCGCCCAAGCAGGCGAGACTTTCATTCCGTGTTCAGTTGCGTAGGTCTATTATATCATTTCTGGCTATAGAAGGGGTAGCCTGGGCAGCGTCCCTAGCTCTCCCCTCTGGCGTAGTATTGCTGGTTATCCGGTTGTGCTATCTTTAGTTGAAGGCACTACGAGTTGTGACTTGTGTGGAAGCTCTCTCAAGTGGACAACCAGAGTGAAGTTGGCAAAGGACCGCCAGCGGTAGCATCTTTGAGATGGGTGGAGGGTTGGGGGGAAGAGCGGGAGATATGGTGCTCAGCTGCGTAGAGCTACCCATCGCCGGTTTGATGTCCACTAAGTGGGTATCTGAGGTGCGACAGGCTTTGGAGAATTGAGGGCTGTCCTCTGAGAGCTGGGTATCTACCACCCTCTGATGCGTATCTTTGCGCTCACCTTGTCTGTCGTCTTGGGCCTATGCATAGCTGACCTGGGTTTAGTGGACGCGGGGGCTCGACGTATGGTAAACTTATTCCCGTGAAACCAGAGAGCGATGGGGATCGACTTCTATGGTGTAGACATGACAGTCGAAGACGGCACCGCAGTCGGGACGTTGGGGGGCGGTACTCACCGTTGGTGTGGATGAATTGGAAGCCTATCGCGAAACCCAAGATGAGTTGCTCGTTGCACCCTTGTCAGATGTGGAGAAGGGGGGCTTTCGTGCGATTTAGGAAGTGGCCGGGCGTGGCCCTGAAGGAACAGACCGTATTTAGAATAGCGCCATGATCGATGAACTGGAGTTCTAGCCGAATGGTCTGAATGGTACCCGCACTTTCTGCTCACCAACTAGAAAACGTAGCTGCTCAGGGAAAGGAGCGAGCCTAGATGAAAAGAGTCATTCTAGATGTGGATACTGGTTCCGATGATGCCGTCGCCCTGCTCATGGCAGGCCATGCTCCTTCACTGGAACTGGTGGGGGTTACGGTAGTCTACGGCAACGCTAGTTTGGAAGTGACCTCAAAGAACACGCTCAAAGCGTTGGATGCCGCAGGGCTAGGCTATGTGCCGGTCATGCGTGGCATGGCCCGGCCTTTGACCCGCGAGCTGCCGCGCACGAACCCTCAGCAGTCCAGGGAGTTGCCCTTACCTGAACCCCGCATGCAACCTAGCTCTCAGCACGCCGTCGATTTTCTCATCTCCCATTTTGAGCTCTCGAGGACGGACACCACTTTGGTACCACTGGCTCCTCTCACCAACATCGCTATGGCTCTCCTGCTGAAACCCTCCTTGGCTGACAGGATCCCCCAGGTCGTACTAATGGGCGGGGCCTGGGGTGAGGGCAACGTCACCCCCTCGGCCGAGTTCAACATCTACGCTGACCCCGAGGCGGCCCGTATTGTGTTTCAATCAGGCATCCCCATCACTATGGTGGGACTGGATGTAACGCACAAAGCTCTGGTTACGATGGACGGCGTCGAGCGGGTGCGTGCCGTAGGCACGACTCAGGCCAGGATAGCGGCCGATCTTATGGCTGCCGATATGGAGTGGTTCCGAGAGATCCTAGGTTTGGAGGGGGTCGAGGTGTTCGATGCGTGTGCCGTGGCCAGTGTCGTCGATCCAGATATCCTCGTCACCCAGCCTATGTGGGTAGACATCGAGACGGCTGGCGAGCTGACTCTGGGTCGCACGGTGTGCGATATCTCGGGTCAAACCGGCCGCAAGCCAAATGTAGAGGTCGGGGTGGATATCGATCGCCAACGCTTCCTAGAGATAGTGCTCCAGTGTCTGAAGTAGACTATTTCAGTTGCTGACAGCCAACTCTCCTAGTCAGCCCTACATGTGATAGGTCAAATGAGTGATGTTGCCAAGGCGGATCTATGGTTGATATTCTGGTAGGGCTGAATGTTGTAATGTTGATTAGGAGGTAAATACGATTATGATTAGTCATATGGACATGGTAGCCTTGCCCAAGGCACACCTACACCTGCACCTGGAGGGAGCCATCCGTCCCACTACCATTCTGGATCTGTACCACCGACAGGGCGGTGGGTTTGCCACCCTGACACTGGAGGAAGTCGTCTCCCGCGCGCAGATGACACCATCCGACGTCTCCTTCTTCGACGCCATTGGCAAGTTCGATTTCATCATGCGCTGCCTTCGTGAGCCTGATGACCTAGTACGCATCACCGGCGAGGCGATGGCCGATGCTGATGCCGATGGGGTGCGCTACGTCGAATTACGCTTCGCCCCTCATTTCATCCATTCTTTTTGCCGTTTCCCGGCGCCTGCGGCCATCGAGGCGGTGCTCAAGGGCATCCGTCAGGGCATGGCCGATCACCCGAACGTTATCGCCACGCCCACGCTGATCATCGATCGGGCACTGGGAAACACGGCAGCCGAGGAGGTTGTCCGCTGGGCCGATCGTTACAGGGCAATGGGCACAACGAGCATCGATATCGCCGGTGATGTGAGCGTGTACGAATATGCTGAGTACGAACCCGCTTGCACCCTAGCGCACGAGCTGGGCCTTAGCATCACCATACACGTGGATTGTATTCCAGATCTTCCGGGCAGGGTTTGCGGCCCACAGGGGTTGCGCATCGCCGTCGAGCGGCTGCACGCCACACGCATCGGGCATGGCTTTTGTGCGGCAAAGGATCCCGCCCTGCTGGACCTGTTGCTGGAGCGTGGGATCACCCTGGAGATCTCGGTGAGCAGCAACGTGTACTGCCGCGTGGTGCCCTCGCTGGACGAGCACCCGCTGCCCCGCCTGCTGGCGTCCGGCGTGCGGGTGACCCTGAACACCGATGACCCTACCATCTTCAACGTCACGCTCTCTGAAGAGTACGCGCTGTTGCAGCGTACTTTCGGACTGACGCTGGCCGACTTCCGCCGCGCCAACCTGCACGCCGTGGATGCGGCCTTCGTGGATGAAGAGCGCAGGCAGGAACTACGGGCGATGATCGAGGCGGGGTATTCAGCGGCGGAGGAGTAGTCCCTTGCGCCCGGTCGGCTGCCGACATAGCCGCCACGGTCTCCTGCCGTGATGGAACTGAGGACTTAGTTTGGCGATGGAATCGGAGAAGCGATAGACGTGTACGACATCGTGATGCCCCATACAAGTGGGCTAGC
>Ga0114921_10001322_pt1 | contig 11326 bp, 11 predicted proteins | sample BentaG_FD_87016 | JGI IMG/M metagenome (GOLD analysis project Ga0114921, IMG submission 87016) | Deep subsurface microbial communities from South Atlantic Ocean to uncover new lineages of life (NeLLi) - Benguela_00093 metaG | ecosystem: Environmental > Aquatic > Marine > Oceanic > Sediment ...
AACCTCGTGGCGTTCACCATCGAGGCATCGCGTCAAGGAAAGATAGAGTTTGACATTGATTACGGTCAGGTGGACAAGATAGCTGGACTTCTTCAGGACATCGCTTACAGACGAGGGATTGGGGACACGTTGGCTCGGGGCATCAAGGCCGTGGCAAAAGCCTGGGACATGGAAGACCAGGCCATCCATGTCAAAGGGATGGAGCCGGCAGGCTATGACCCCAGGGTTCTCAAGGGTATGGGTCTAGCATATGGCACCTCTGACCGGGGGGCCTGCCACCTGCGGGCAACCTTTTATAAGCCGGAATTAGCCAATATGATAGACCCGGATCAGATTGAAGGTAAGGCGGAGATGTTCACAGAATGGGAGGATCGATTGACCATTTTCGATTCACTCATTCTCTGTCGCTTCTACCGAGACCTGTATCAATGGGAAGAACTGGCCACCATGATTAAGGGTATCACAGGCCTGGAGATGGATAGGGAGCGTATGAGATCCATAGCAGGCGCTATAACCGACAACACGCGGCGGTTCAACATTAGAGAAGGACTGAGTCCAGAAGAAGATCACTTACCAAAGCGCTTTTACACGGAAGCGTTGCCTGAAACCGGTAAAGTGATCGCCAGGGGGCAGATGGAGCAGCTTCTTGCAGACTACTATAGCGTGCGGGGTTGGGATGAGAAGGGAAGGCCCCGAGACAATGATTGATAAGCTTTTCTTGACAACAGGGGATCGGCAACCGCTCATAGACGTAAAGATGCCCCTGTAATGTCCATTTGGAGGAGGTAGAAAGCCCTAACGGAGAGATTACCCATGACCGACATCCTAACAGTAGACCATCTGCAGAAGAACTTCGGCCAACTGGAGGCAGTCAGCCAGCTGTCCTTTGAGGTGAGGGAAGGGGAGATTCTGGGCGTTATGGGTCCAAATGGTGCTGGTAAAACGACAGTGTTCAACCTTCTCACCGGGATTCTCAAACCGGAGATGAACTTATGGAGTTCGGCCTTGGAAGTGTATCTGACCGGTTTTATGCGTTTAGATAGTAAGGTCTCGCGGTGATTGGGGTCAAGATTCACACAACCGCGGTATTAAAAAAAATCGTCGGTCAGAGAGAGCTTGAGGTTTCCCTTCCACAGGGAAGCACTCTGGAGGCGCTACTTTCCTGGATGGTCGATACCTGGGGAGAAAAAATTGCCTTCTATTTGTTTCACCCGGGTAGTGCCAGCCCTCTTCCGCATGTCCGATTAATGATCAACGGTCAGGACATTGGGTTCCTCGATGGTATGGAGACGGTACTCCAGGATGGAGATGAGATTTTTATAATTGCGCTTGTAGGTGGCGGGTAGACAGGGTTTAGGCCTCCGGCGGATAGGGACGTGGAGGCCTGGTATGGGATCTGACGGGGTGAGGTTTTCGGCAGAAGGCGGTTGAACAAGGATAAGGATTGTTTCCAGAATACTAAGTGGATCGGGCAAAGGGTTTTAGGCCGCTAAGGGCGGTCATTTTAAAGAAATCTAAAGCGGGAGGAAAAATACGATGATCATCGATATATTTAATCACCTCATATCGGAATCGGTGGGCAAGGTGATGGAGAAGGCCAAATACTACGGAGAAGGCAAGGAGTTCCCCTATCCCCCGGAAAATGCAGATCCTGAAGTTCGACTGGCGCTCATGGAAAAGTACGGGATTGATGTACAGGCACTCTGTCAAACAACGCCCGTCCTTCTTGGTCTCACTGATGAAGATGCCACAGAGGTATGCCGGTTATCTAATCAAGACAACTATGCCCTGTGCAAGGCATACCCCGACAAGTTCGTGAACATCTGTATCTTTCATCTTGTGGATATGAAGAGCACCATGGAGGAGCTTGAACGGTGTCTCAATGAACTGGACTGCCGTGGAGTCACCATCTCGTCAAGTCAGAACGGAAAGGGATTGGATTCCCCCGAGTTCTTCCCCTTCTATGAGAAAGTAGTTGAGCACGACCTGCCAATTCTCCTGCATGGCACACACTGGGAGTGCTCCCCGCTGATGGATATGGAGAATGCCTGGCGATTCCTGCACGTGTTCGGGTGGGACTATGACAGCACCCAGGCGGTTTGGAGGCTTATTTTCGGAGGGGTCATCGATCGGTTCCCCACCATGAAGATCGTGACCCACCATCTGGGTAACTATTTCCCCTTCTTTGTTCGTAGAATCGAGCAAAATTTCAACAAGTTCCTGAGCGATAAGCTGCGCAGGCACATCTCTGAATACTGGGGTAATATATATGGAGATACGGCTGTCGACGGAACGTTGGGCGCCTTTCCCTGCGGGTATGCATTTTTTGGCGCTGATCGGATGCTGTATGGCTCAGACTATCCATTTGGCGCAGAGGCAGGTGAAGATTTCATTAGAGAAAACCTAGCCGGCGTCACATCGATGTATATTCCCCCAGAGGAGAAAGAGAAGATTTTGGGGGGAAACGCCAAGACGCTTTTAAAGATCCGTTGAGCCACGGTAAGGCTTGGCAAACAAACAACAAGGCTTGGGGAGACCTTAAGCTTGTAACCCTTAACAAAAGGAGGAAACGAGATGAGAAGAAAAGGTTATGTTGCGGCATTGCTGGTTGCCGGTGCTGTGTGTGCGACGCTGGCATTTTCGGGATCAGCGTTCGCTTACAGCGAGAATGATCCCATGATCCTGAAGTGTGGGATTGCCAATCCTCCGGGCGACATGAAGGCTAAGGCTATCAAACGCCTGGGAGATATGGTTGGGGAGAGAACAAATGGAAGGATCGAATTCAAGTACTTCTATGGTGCATCTCTTATCACGAAACCTCAATATATCGATGCTGTTGCCAGGGGAATTGCCCATATCTCCACGGGGCCGGTATCCTTTGTTACAGGTAAGATTCCTGAGCTCAGCATCTTTGAGATTTATGGAGCTTATGAGATCAACAGGTTCCTAGAGATGCAAGAGGCCGTCGAGCCACTTCTGACTAAGCTCTTTGAACGGAAGGGGATTCACCATGTCGTAATCCAGTTACCTGGCAGCACTATTTTCCCTCACAAAACCAAATTCCTGAAGCGGCCAGAGGACTGGAAGGGGGAAAAGATGCGACTCGCCGGTCGCTGGCAATCCACACTAGCGAAAATGTGGGGAGCGAGCCCCGTGTTCATGCCGCCAAGCGAACTGTATCTCGCTCTTCAGAGAGGTGTGATCGATGGGTATATGTTGATTTACGATATCGTTTACGGCCTGAAGCTCTATGAGGTAGGTCCATATATTATGGATTCGGGTTTTAGTAACAATATCGAAAACGTGACGATGAATCTCAAGAAGTGGAATGCCATGACCAAGGCCGATCAGGATATATTTACTGCAGCCGTGCAGGAAATAAAGCCATGGATCTTCCATGAAACCCTGAAGCACTACGAAAACATAAAGAAGGATATGGTCTCTAAGGGAGCGAAGATCTATCAGCTGACCCCCGAGGAAAAGAGCCGCTATTTGAAGGATGCATATTCATTATACCCTGATGTAAGAAAAGTATCCGGTGAGATCGGCAGTCAATTTATGGACATTTTGAAGGATTTTAGAGAAAGATAAGGAAGCTTTCTGAAGGAGGCTTTCATAAGCCTCCTTCAGAGAAAAACCAGCCGGAAGTGAAAGATGAGGATGGATAGAGGCGTTCTTCTGCCTTCAGGTCAGGGGAACCTTGATTCTTCGCGTCCGCGCGATTTCAGGTGCTGTTCCTATGCGCACAATTACCTAAGCGTGCTTCAAGGTCGGTGAATCAGGTTATGATGTCTTTCCCGTGAGAGGGTCTTAGAGGAGGTAGTGTACATGAAGAAAATTGATTTTGAGGCCCATTTCGTAACAGATGAATGGGTCACCATGATGTTTGGAAATAGGGGATATCCTCGTTACGTGAGGGATGAAAAAACAGCCCAATGCCGCGTTCAGTGGTCTCCTGATGATGTGGAACCCATTGGGGATATCCTCCTCAATAAGCTGCTTGACCTGGGGGAAGGCAGGTTGAAGGTCATGGATGATAACGGGGTTGATCTGCAGGTGCTCTCTCTGACCATCCCCGGCGTTGAACTGATGGATGCTTCGACCGGTACAGCTCTCGCGAGGAACGTCAATGATGCCCTTGCTGATGTGGTCAGAAAACATCCGGATAGGTTTCTGGGATTTGCGGCCCTTGCGCCTCAGAGTCCGGAGGAGGCTGCTAATGAGCTCGAGAGGGCCGTAAAGGAGCTTGATCTCAAGGGCTGGAAGACCCATTCCAATTACGGCGAGAACTACCTGGATGAAAAGAGATACTGGCCCATATTTGAGAGGGCTGAGAAACTCAATGTGCCGATCTATCTTCATCCCTCCTTCCCTACCATCCCACAACTAAAAACAGATTACGGCTGGGCTCTATCCGGCGCACCCTTTGGGTTCGGAGTTGAAACGGCCCTTTGCATGATGCGTCTTGTCCTGAGCGGCGTATTTGACAGGTATCCGGGATTAAAGGTCATTCTTGGACATCTTGGTGAGGGTTTACCTTTTCTTCTTGCAAGAATCGACTACCCCTATGTCATACCCTGGTTCGATCCCAATGCCAGGCCCGAGCTTAATAAGAAACCCAGCGACTATTTCAAGAACAATGTATTCGTTACGACCAGCGGAAACTACTACGAGCCTGCCTTTATGTGTACATATGAGGCAATGGGCATAGACAGAATCCTTCTCGGCACAGACTACCCCTATGAGGATCCGGATGAATGCATTCGGTTTCTGGAGGGGTTATCCATACCAAAGGAGGAGAAGGATAAAATCTACTATGGGAATGCATACCAACTAGGCATACATGTGTAACGGGGGCAACTGAGATGAAAAAGATTGATTTTGAAGCCCATTTTGTAACTGAAGAATGGGTCGACGCGCTTTATCGGAACAAAGGCTACCCTAGACTTGTTGAGGATAAAGCGGCAAAGACCCGCAGAATGTATTTTACCGCTGATGTAAGTGAGCCCTTTACCGATGTTCTTTTAGGCAGACTTCTCGATGTGGGGGAAAAGCGGCTGAAAAACATGGATGCCGCGAGCGTTGATGTTCAGATACTCACCCTGACCGCCCCGGGTGTTGAGCATCTGGACCCCGAAATGGGTGAAGCCTTGGCCAAAAGTTCAAACGATTCACTCGCTGGGATCATTCAGAAACGTCCCGACAGGTTCATCGGGTATGCCGCTCTTGCGCCTAAAAAGCCCCAGGAGGCTGCCCGTGAACTCGAACGCGCCGTCAAGGAACTTGGTCTCAGAGGTTGGAAGACCCATTCAAATTATGGAGATTCCTATCTGGATGAAAAGACCTATTGGCCCATCCTTGCAAAGGCCGAGGAGCTTGACGTGCCTATTTATCTGCATCCGACCGTTCCGAGCTTCCAGCAGATGAGGACATACGGTTTCGCCCTGGCAGGGGCTCCCTTTGGATTCGGCGTCGAAACGGCCATGACCATGATGCGACTGGTCCTCAGCGGTGCCTTTGACACATTTCCGAATTTGAAGGTCATCCTGGGGCATCTTGGTGAGGGGCTGCCCTTTATTTTACAGCGCATCGACTTCCCCTATGTCAAACCTCATTTCAAGACCGATCCGGAGGCTCTGCCGCAGCTTAAGAAAAAGCCGAGTGAGTATCTCAAAAACAACGTATTTGTGACTACCAGCGGAAACTACTTTGAGCCAGCCTTTATGTGCACCTATCAGGCGTTGGGCACCGACAGAATCCTGCTCGGTACAGACTATCCGTATGAGGATTCAGACGAGTGCATGCGCTTTCTCGAGGGACTGCCCATATCTCGGGAAGATAAGGACAAAGTGTATTCCCTGAACGCAAGGCAAATTGGTATCGCCATGTGAGAGTCCGTCGCATTAATTAGTGAACTGAGCTCTTCGAGAGTAGAGTGATCCATTAACCTGACCTGCGAGGAGAAGAGCAGCTTGTGAAGGAATGCCAATGGAGGGAAGGGAAGTAGTGGGTTCGATGTGTCGATATTCCAATGAGGCTCGGAACTAAGGGGATGCGATATCCAATTGAATGCTCGATGGGGGAGTATGGCGACCTCACCATTCAGCGGAAAGCTATGGATGGGAATTAATTATGGCATCAAACTATCTTTCTTCGGTATTCCATAAGATAAAGAGGCTTAACGCCATATGCGCGACATTATCGGGTCTGGTTCTTTTATTTGTGACCTTTTCTATCTTCGTGGATGTAATCCTCAGGTATTTTTTCAACAGACCGAGCATCTGGGTTACGGAGATAACAACATATCTTTTTCTTTACATCATTTTCCTGGGAACCGCCTATGCCCTACAAGAAGGGATGCATATTCGGGTTACCTTCCTGCTGGATCGATTCAATGAAAAGGTAATCAGGATCATTAACCTTATCACCGCTCTATTTGCCATGATCTTCAGCTTCGTGCTCCTATGGGAGACCTCGGAGATGACCTGGTATGCCTTCAAGGAGAATTGGACTTCACCAACCATGCTGAACGCGCCCTATGCATACATTTACGTTGTCATGGTTTTTGGTTCTCTTTTGCTATTCGTAACATTCCTGTGCGACACTGCTCTGAAGTTTAGGGCTGTAACCCCGGAGAAAGAGACAGAAAAGGGATAAGTCAGCTATGAGCATTGGCCTCATCTCAATTGTATTGATCGTTCTGGTGGTAATCTTATTAGGTCTTGGAACACCTATATCATTTTGCTTGGGGTTTCTGGGCGTTGCCGGCATAGTAGCGCTCTTGGATTTTGGCACCCTCTATCAGATCGCTGAGGTTGCAGCAACTACGGGTACCAATCTCTTTATGATTACGTTGCCGCTCTTTATTTTGATGGCTGAGGTCGTCTCGTTCTCAGGAGTCGGTGACGATATTTATACGGCAGCCCATGACTGGCTCAGTTGGCTGCCCGGTGGATTGGCCATTAGCAGCATTGCCACGTGCACCGGTTTTGCTGCAATTAGCGGCTCAAGCCCAGCAACGGCAGCTACGGTAGGCCTGATAGCCATTCCGGAGATGATAAAGCGGGGATATAATAGAAAATTGGCGGTAGGGTCAATTGCCGTAGGCGGCACCCTGGGTATTCTGATACCTCCGAGCATTACCATGATTATCTATGGTGTTATTACCGAGGTATCCATCGGAAAGCTCTTCATTGCTGGGGTCATTCCGGGCATTATTCTGGCGTTGATCTTATCCCTTGCCGTTGCGATTGCCGTGAAAATACGGCCCGAGTTGGCACCCAGGACAACAGGCGTAAGCTGGGGGCAAAGGTTTTCGTCTCTCAAACGGGTGTGGGCGTTTGTGATTCTGGCCATCAGCATCATAGGGAGCATCTATGCCGGTATTGCAACACCAACGGAGTCAGCCGCCATTGGTGCAACCCTTGCTATTGTGATTGCTCTGTTTTACCGAAGGCTCACCATAAAGGCCATACACGGTGCCTTGCTGCGCACTGTTGCCGTGACTGCCATGATCATGTTTCTGGTCATTGGCGGTAATGTCCTGGCCTTTTTGCTATCAAGTCTGACCATACCACAATACATTACCGAGGCGATTACCTCATGGAATATGTCCAAGTGGACCATTATAATTATGATTAACCTTGTCTTGTTAGGAATGGGGTGCCTTCTCGATCCTATGGCAATCATGGTCATCTCCCTTCCGATCATTTTCCCGATTGTAACCCAGCTCGGGTTCGATCCAGTCTGGTTTGGAATCGTGGTTACTATCAATGTGGAAATGGGGATGATTACCCCTCCTGTTGGCCTGAATTTGTTCATACTTAAGGGATCTGTCAAAGGCATTACCATGAAGGATATTGTTGGCGGGTCCCTGCCTTTTCTTTTCTTGCTTATGCTTGGCCTGGCCCTGATAATGGTTTTTCCTGCGTTGGCGACCTGGTTGCCCGGCAGGATGGGGTTTTAGGGTCTTTAGGGTGCCCTTGTTTAGACAAAAACATAATGTGGAACAGTTCAGATAAACAGATAGCCGGGTGGATAGGCTTAGGCAAGATGGGGATACCCATGCCCAAAAACCTCCTGAAAGCAGATTATGTCTTAATAGTGAAGCTCCCCGCCCTGAAGGGCGGGGCTTCACTTTACTTTGAGGGGCAAAGCCCCTTTGAGTTTTACGAAAAATGCCAGTGCCATTCATCCCCGCCTTAAAAGGCGGGGCATTCTGGCATTTATCGTAAACGACCTGATCGAGGACAGAATGAAACAGCTGGCTGACCAGGGCGCGCAGGTTGCCGATTCGCCTAAGGCCCTGGCTGGTGATGCTGACGTGATTATCTCCATGATTTCAGATGATCCCGCCCTTGAGGCGGTCGCTATCGGTCCTGACGGGGCCTTTGAGACGGCAAAGGCAGGGACCATCTTTATTGATATGAGCACCGTATCTCCAGCGGTATCGGCCCGCGTCGCCGGAGTGGCTGAAATAAGGGGTATCACCTATCTGCGGGCGTTGGTATCAGGGAGCACCATATTTGACTCGCTTATCCTCTGCCGCTTCTACCGAGACCTTTACCAGTGGGAAGAGCTGGCCACCATGATCAAGGGCACCACCGGCATCGACATGGGAAAGGAGAGCATGAGATCCATCGCAGCCACCATTACCAATGACACGAGGCGTTTCAACCTCAGGGAGGGTCTTACTTTGGAGGAGGACAGACTTCCCAAACGCTTCTACAGCGAGGTGCTGCCCGAGACCGGGAAGGTCATCACCGAGGAGCAGATGCAGCAGCTCCTTACAGATTATTATCAAGTGCGCGGCTGGGACGAGAAGGGTAGGCCTCCAAAGGAAGCCGGGTAAGCCTGATCAGCGGGTGGGCATGGAATTTGTTTCACAGTTCCAGATGAGCGGCTCAACGCCCCGCAGATGCTTGAACGGCCGACCCTCTCGAATGCAGGAAGCGGCGAGGGATGTGTTGACAACGTGGCATCCTGCCAGGGCGTTGATGCCCCAGTCGAACAGACAGGGCACGAACGGGGTGCTGGGCCCAAGCATGATGGTGAAGGCCTCCCTGTGGATGAGGCCGAGGATGTTCGCGCAGGTGCCGTTGAGTAGGGTGGTCGCTGTCAGGGCGACGAGGTCGGCCAGCGGGAGTAATTCAGCTGCGGCCTCTGCCGGGAGGTCACCTGGCCGGGGGTGGATTTCGAGCACCCACAAATTTCGGAATTCCCCTCCCATTTTCTCCACAAAGGAAAAATGGCCGATGACCGCTACGTTTTTTCCCTCGCCTTGTTTCCGGATAAGGTCCTGCGCCTTGAGTGGGACCATGCGCTCCGGAACAGGCAGCAGGGAGTTGATCGCGGCCATAGCATAAGAGGTGGCGTCCGGAAAGTTTGGTGGCGGAGCCACCAAAAATGAGGAAAGTTCCCGTGCCGATTCGGGAACGGGAGGAGCTTGCTCCCGGACCTTATGGCCGTGGCGCTCCATTCTGGTGCAGAGGCCCGTGCGGGCGCTGGTGATCGCCAGCATGTGGTTGCCCCGGACGATGTCTCTCACGGGCGCGTCAGGCAACCCCGCTACGGCCAAGACAATCTCTTCGAGAAGCCGTTTTTGATTGCCTGTCATGGAAATGCAAGATGTTTCGGTCATGCTTTTAACCCGTGTTTTGGAGAAGATTCCGGAAAACTGATAAGAGCTTACTTTCCTATGAACGGAGAATAGGAAAAAGACGGTTACGTGTCAAGTATACAATGTATTTTTCCCTTCCCAATCTGGGGACAAAAAACGTTGATTTCATATGACAGATATGCTACCTAGCCAATAATTCAGGCGAGGCTGCAGCTTGAATCGGAAAGGTAACGCCTATCCACAACCTTTGAGTTGTTGAGAGGAGGAAAAGACATGGGGAAGATAGAAAAGTTGACCAATGGTACAACGGGTGGACCGGTCTTTGTTTATGTACAGGATGGTCGGATAATACGCATCACGCCCATGGAACTGGACGATAGCGATGCTGCCTCCTGGGTCATCGAGGCGAGGGGCAGAAAATTTTCTCCTGTGCGGAAGACGACCCTCGCTCCGTTTTCGCTTGCCTGGCGTTCCATGGTTTATTCACCGAAGAGATTGTTATATCCCCTCAAACGGGTCGATTTCGATCCAAGCGGCAATCGCAACTGCACCAAGAGGGGAGAATCAGGATACGAACGGATCAGCTGGGACGAGGCGGCGGATATAGTGACCAACGAGATCAAAAGAATCAAACGGGAGTATGGCCCGGCCGCTATTATGAGCACTCCTGGGTCTCACCATCTGTGGGGAAATATCGGCTACCGTCACAGCACTTACTTAAGGTTTATGAACCTTGTCGGCTATACCTACACCGACCATAATCCGGATAGCTGGGAGGGATGGCATTGGGGGGCCATGCACAATTGGGGGTTTAGTGCCCGACTTGGCATTCCCGAGCAGTACGATCTTCTGGAGGATGCACTAAAGAATACGGAAATGATCGTATTCTGGTCGAGCGACCCGGAGGCCACTAACGGGATCTACGCTGCATTCGAGAGTACCTGTCGTCGATTCTGGCTGAAGGAATTAGGGATCAAAATGGTATTCATTGACCCCTTCTATAATCACACGGCCGGCCTGTTTGCCGATAAATGGTTCGCGCCGAGGCCGGACACAGGCAATGCCATGGCCTGCGCCATTGCCTTTGTCTGGATCACCGAGGACCTCTATGACAAGGAATACATTGAGACCCGGACGGCGGGGTTTGAAAAATGGAAGGAGTACATTCTGGGCAAGGAAGATGGGATCCCCAAGACGCCAGAGTGGGCGGAGCAGGAAAGCACCATTCCTGCCAGGGAGATCAGGGCCCTGGCCAGGGAATGGGGCTCCAAGAAGACCATGCTGGCTGCCGGCGGTGTAGGGGGCTGGGGAGGCGCTTGCAGGTCGGCTACAGGAGCAGAGTGGGCCCGCCTGATGGTCAGCCTGGCGGCCATGCAAGGCCTGGGCAAACCGGGCAGCAACATCTGGTCAACAACGCAGGGAGCACCGTGCAATACGGAGTTTGTTTTTCCCGGTTACGCCGAGGGTGGAATCTCCGGCGATGTGGACAATTCGGCAGCCGGTTTTCGGTGGGTTTATCGCATGCACAGGCAGCCCACCCGCTCCAGCATAAACGCCCCCATGGGCCAGCACATCCCCAGACTAAAGATCCCGGAATGTATCCTGGACGGGAAGTTTGAGTGGAGAGGAAAGGGCTTCTGCGGACCGTCCATTGAGGCCCAGTTCCACAAGTACAAGTATCCGGCGGATGGCTATCCGGAGATTCAG
>Ga0114921_10001323_pt1 | contig 11324 bp, 10 predicted proteins | sample BentaG_FD_87016 | JGI IMG/M metagenome (GOLD analysis project Ga0114921, IMG submission 87016) | Deep subsurface microbial communities from South Atlantic Ocean to uncover new lineages of life (NeLLi) - Benguela_00093 metaG | ecosystem: Environmental > Aquatic > Marine > Oceanic > Sediment ...
AAAGGGGCCTTGCAACGCATAAGGACAAGCCAGTACAAGTCAGTGCCCACTAAGGTTGTCAGGATAGTGCTGGATTTATCGAGATGGGTTAAGTATGATGTTGCTCGAGAGGGCAACAGGCTTTATGCAGAGCTCGGGCTTCCCAAGAAGCCCTTGTCGAGGGAGGAAGAAAATCTTCTCTCCATGGACTTCAAAGATGCTGATATTGGTAATGTTTTAAGGATTTTGGGAGAGAAATCGGGTCTCAACATCGTAACTGACCCATCAATTAAAGGGAAAATCACTATCTATCTGAGAGAGGTTCCAGCAGAAGATGCCCTGGAGTTAATCTTACAGGTAAACGAACTTTCTTATCAAAAAACTAATAACGTCCTTATGGTTGCATCTCAGGAGAAGCTGGCTGCAATGGTTCCAAGGGTTGTGGAGACCATAAGGTTACAACGTCTTGATGCCACTAAAGCTAAAGAGATATTAAAGGGGCTAAAGTTTAAGGAGGAGAACATACAGGTCGATGAAGAAAGGAGCAGACTTATCGTCATCGATACCCCAGATAACATAAGGAGGATAAAAGAGTCGCTGGTAGATATTGACCAACCACCGTTACAGGTGATGTTGGAGGCTAAGATCGTGGAGGCTTCGGTTGATGCCCTAAAGGAGTTTGGCTTCGAGTGGGGAGGGGAATCTCCGGATGTAAAAAAGATAATGGTCACCCCTGTAGAGGCAGAAGACAGAGAAGTTGACTTTGAAGATATTTTCAGGCTTAACGTTGTTGAAGAGGGGTGGCATGGAGTGGGAATTTCGGCCGCCTTAAACATCTTGGAAGATAAGGGGAAGGCCAGAGTTCTGGCCAATCCCAGGCTTACTACCCTAAACAATGAAAAAGCCACGATGCTAATTGGCGATAGAGTTCCGTATACCGTGACCACTGTGGTGGAAGGTGTAGCTACAACCGAGGTCAGGTATATAGAGGCAGGCATCAGGTTGGAGGTTACCCCCAGAGTTACCGAGGGCGGATACATCATCACTCGGATAAAACCAGAGGTAAGCTATATCTATAGCTGGGTTGGTGATAACCCCTGGATAAAGACCAGGGAGGCCGAAGCTGTCGTCTGGCTAAAGGATGGCGAATCTGCTATCCTTAGCGGATTGTTGAGTGAAGAGGAAAGAGAAAAGTTATCCAAAGTGCCGATTTTGGGCCATATACCTGGTTTAGGTTTGCTATTTACGAAGGAGCGCAAGGAGAAGACCAAAACCGAAGTGATCATCATCGTCACTCCACATATCTTGACCCAGGAGGAAGCAGCAAAGCTCACCAAGCAAGGACAAGCAAGAATGAAGAAGGCACAAGGAATATTTAGAAAGAGATAGTAAGGGAGGAAGTCATTTATGCCTGGGAATGAGAAAAAGTTGCTGGGCCAAATATTAATCGAGCAGAAATTAATAACCACAGAACAGTTAAAGGAAGCCCTAAAAAGACAGGAAAAGACGTATAATTTGTTAGGGACTATTTTAATAAAAATGGACCTTATCAGCGAAGATGAGGTTCTGAGTTGTTTAGCATTACAGCAAGGGGCAACCCGGGTAGAGTTATCCAAAACAAAGATAATCGACCCGGAGGTAGTAAGAATCATTCCTGAACAATTGGCAAGGCGTTTTTTCCTAATACCCATTGCTCGAGACGACAGGACCCTTACTGTGGCTATGGCAGACCCAATAGATATTGTAGCTATCGACACCATTAAGATTAATACTGGCTACGAGGTTAAGCCTGTGCTGAGTTTCAAGAAAGAGGTACTGGAGGCAATCGACAAACACTACGGAGAATTTGTCGACATTGGAAAGAGCATTCAAGATATAGTCGATGTAGAAGCCCAACAGCCGGAGGCCGAAAAGTTCGATACAGAACCGCTTAAAGTAGAGGCAGAGGACGCACCAGTTGTCAGGTTTGTCAATCTATTGCTACTGCAAGCTGTTGGAGAGCGCGCAAGCGACATTCACATCGAGCCAGGTGAGAAAGGGGTAAACATTCGCCTGCGAATCGACGGTGTCTTGCGCAAGGTTGCACCTCCACCGAAGAGGATGCACTCGGCCATCGTCTCTCGAATAAAGATAATGTCGAATTTAGATATCGCTGAGCGCAGATTGCCTCAAGACGGCAAGTGTAGGGTAAGGATAGGGCCCAAGAAGATCGACATCCGAGTCGCCACCATCCCTACCATCTATGGAGAGAAGGTAGTAATGCGAATTTTAGATAGAAGCACTCTCTTGCTGAGCCTCAATGATTTGGGGTTTGAGCGTGAGGAGCAAAGAAAGTTTAGGGATGCACTTGCGCGGCCTTACGGAATGGTCCTGCTGACCGGACCCACAGGTAGCGGAAAGAGTACCACATTGTACGCCGGGCTGAATTATATCAACTCACCAGAGAAGAACATTGTTACGGTGGAGGACCCTGTAGAATATGAACTGGAAGGGATTAATCAAATACAGGTAAAGCCCCAAATAGGCCTGACCTTTGCTCAGGGTCTGAGGCATATCCTCCGCCAGGACCCAGATATAATTATGGTTGGTGAGATCCGAGACCTGGAGACGGCAGAGATTGCCGTGCACGCTGCCCTGACAGGGCACTTAGTGCTGAGCACCCTTCACACCAATGACGCCGTCTCTGCCATTAATAGACTGGTCCATATGGGAATTAAACCATACTTAATTGCTGCTTCGCTTAATTTGGTCATCGCTCAGCGCCTCGCTCGACGCATCTGTTCGGGTTGCAAAGAACCTCATACCCTACCCACGAAGATGTTAGATCGATTAAATCCTCTTGTCCTCGAGAGGCGAGATTTTAAGTTTTCTCGTGGGAAAGGCTGTGTGCAGTGTGGCAACACGGGGCATCTTGGGAGGGTTGCTCTCTACGAAGTCTTCGTGCTAAGTACCAGGATTAAAGACCTGATTTTGTCTGGAACCAGCGAGAGCGTTCTGAAGCAAGAAGCCACCCGAGAGGGTATGAGGAGCCTTTGGGAAAGTGGCGTACGGAAGGTATTGGAGGGGATAAGCACATTTGAAGAGCTCTTGAGCATTACATCCGATGGTAAGGAGACGGGCGTTGGAGAATAGGTGTTCCCCAGAGATGAAAAATCTTTTAGTCGAGATGGTGGGAAAGGGTGCTTCAGACCTCCATCTGGTGGCCGGCACCGCCCCACAACTACGGATAGATGGAAAGCTAATGCCAGCCGATTTCAGGGTCTTGACTCCGCAGGATTGCCAGAACTTAATTTGTAGCCTTTTAACCCGAGAACATGTCTCTACTTTTGAGGCAGAAAAGGAACTGGATGTCTCTTTGGGTTTGGCAGATATTGGTCGCTTCAGAGCGAATGTCTATAGACAACGTGACTCTATCGCAGTAGCCATAAGGCTTATTCCGAGCGGAATTCAGTCCTTTGAGGAGCTGGGTCTACCGGTAGAGATTGTAAAGAACCTTGCCAGTAAAGAGATGGGTTTGATCATCATTAGTGGAGCGGCAGGAACTGGCAAATCAACTACCCTGGCGGCAATGGTAAAGTACATCAACCAGATTCGTAGATGCCATATAGTCTCTATAGAAGATCCCATCGAATACGTGCACAGACATGAAAAGGGCATAATTAGCCAGCGGGAACTTGGCCAGGATACCAAATCCTTTTCACAGGCTCTTAAACATGTGCTTCGCCAGGACCCAAATGTTATCCTGCTCGGAGAGATGCGTGATTTAGAGACGATTGAGTCTGCTTTGCTGATTGCAGAGACCGGGCACCTGGTATTAGCTACCCTCCATACTGGCACTTCTTCCGATGCCATCAGTAGGATCATCGATGTCTTTCCCGCTTTTCAGCAGCCACAAGTGCGGACGCAGACATCTTTAATCCTATTGGGTGTTATAGTTCAGCAACTTCTTCCCAGGGCCAATGATGAGGGAAGAGTCCTGGCAGTGGAAGTAATGGTCGCGACTCCTGCCATTCAAAACCTAATCAGGGAGAATAAATTGGAGCAGATCTATTCCGCCATTCAGACAGGTTCAAAGTATAGTATGTGCACCTTGAGCCATTCCTTATCAGAACTCTACAAGCGCGGGGAGATAGGCTTTGATATGGCTTTATCTATGGCACCTAATCCTAAAGAGTTCCTGAGGTTGGTAGAGAACAGTAAAAGCCATCTTGTGAAATGATTGCACAGATTAGAAGTCAGATTACACAGATAAGGAATCCGTGGAATCTTCCAAAAATCTGTGTAATCGTTTTAATAAATCTGGTTTCTGGTTACTATCGACCGAAAGGGAGATAAGATGCCCAAATTTGTTTACACAGCTAAAGACCGGGAAGGGGAAAATATTTACGCAAGCCAGGAAGCAGACTCCGGACGCTCCTTAGTTTCGAGCTTGCGCCAGCAAGGTTTAACCGTCATTTCCGTATCAGAACTCACCTCCAAAGAGGCTGTTGGGAAGAAGATTAACTTGATAGGGTCGAAAAGGAGGATAAAACTCTCTAACGTGAGTGTCTTCTGTCGTCAATTGACCGCCATGTTTGATGCTGGCCTGTCCATAATTGACTCCATAGAAAGCATTGCCCAGCAGACAGAAAATTTTAACTTTCGAAGAGTCCTGAATCGGGTGAGGGATGATATACAGGGGGGTGACCCCTTTTCTCAAGCGCTCGCCAAACATCCTAAGGTCTTTTCTTCCCTGGTTATCGCCTTGGTCCTCGCCGGCGAAGAAAGTGGTAAATTGCCTCAAGTATTGGGCGATTTAGCAAGCTACTTGGAGGACCAGATAGCCTTACGCAGGAAGGTTAAGTCTGCAAGCGCCTATCCTGCCTTTATTGCAATCTTCTTTTTCGCAGCCTTGTGTGCGGTGGTTTTCTTACTGATTCCCAAGTTTCAATCTATATTTTCAAGCTTCGGTGCCGAGCTACCGCTGCTTACCCGGGTAGTAATGAATATCTCAAGCCTTGCCTTAAGGAATATTGGCTACGAGATCGGTGCTCTCTTCCTTAGCTTTCTTTTATTTTATGCATGGTCTCGAACCAGGAGTGGACGATATATGATAGATAGGCTGAAGTTGAGCCTTCCCATCTTTGGCAAGTTATTTCAAAAGGTGGTCTTAGCTCGATTTACCCGCGCCTTTGGCTCGCTATTGGCAGGAGGAGTCACAATTACTTATTCTTTGGAAATTGTGGCTCAAGTCTCTGGCAATCTCCTCTTCGAGCGCGCCATTGACCGGGTGCGAACGGGCATCATTGAGGGCTCAAGTATAGGTCGGGAACTGGCTAAAGACCCTCTCTTTCCTCCGATGCTGACCAAGATGGTTGCGACAGGTGAGGAGTCGGGTACGATGAGTCAGATGTTGAACAAATCGGCCCAATTTTACAGTGAGGAAGTGGATGCTGCCGTGAGCGGGCTTACCAGCATTATCGAACCACTGCTTATTGTGCTTTTGGGCGGGATGGTGGGGATAGTGGTTATCGCCCTTTATCTACCCATCTTCAAGATGGTCGGCACAGTGCGTTAGAGAAAAGATATGGGATATGTGATATGCGATATAAGGGAAAGGGATAGAAAATGGAGAAGATAGAGCGGTTTACTGATTTGGAAGTATGGAAGGTAGCGCATAAATTGGCCATTGACATTTATAAGTTAACAAAGAAGTTTCCTAAGGAAGAATTGTTTGGGATAACCAGTCAACTTCAACGGGCAGCCACCTCTGTGTCAGCCAATATAGCAGAAGGATTTAGCAGGTTTTTCTATAAAGATAGGGTTCGGTTTTACTATCAAGCCAGAGGTTCCATTAGTGAAACACAAAACTTTCTTTATCTTGCTATGGACATCGGCATTTTAAAGCCTGATTTAGGAAAAGATTTAGTTTTGCGATACGATGAAGCAAGACAGATACTAAATGGCTTAATTCGCTCAACTGAACAATTGGGACACAAAGGTCGCTAAACTCATATCGCATATCACATATCTCATATCCGACATTCTATAAGAGAAAGGAGGTGAGAAAGGGATGATTAAGAGGATAAGGAAGTTCCTGCGAAGCAAGGCCGGCTTTACCCTGGTCGAGCTCATGATCGTGATGGTCATCGTGGGGATCCTGGCAGCAGTGGCTGTGCCTATTTACCGAACAAACGTAAAGAAGGCGATGGCAAGTGAAGGTGCTGCGCTGGTGGGTTCTGTCAGGACAGGAGAGAGGGTTTACTTTGCTGAGAATGGCGCGTATCTCGCAATTGCAGATACAACGTTCAATGCCGAGATTGGCGTAGATACCGCTGGTAACAAGTACTTTAAGACGTTCACGGTCACTTGCACGGACCCAGCGGTAGACTTTTCAGCATCAACTAGCGGTGACGCTGGTGGATCTGCAGCGGGTATCACGGTTACAATCGACCAGGATGGTGACATCACCTACACCGGTATATAACGATCGCCTTCAAGGTTGGGGGTTTCGCCCCAACCCGGACTCTTATATCATGATTAATAAAGATAAAAAGGCAGACCTGCCGGCAGGCAGGTTACACAGATTGAAAACGCTTAAAATATTTGTGTAATCACTTTTTAAAGGTGTATAATGATGAAAGTCTCTCTTAAATCAGAGAAAGGTTTCACTTTATTAGAGATGATGGTAGCAATCATCATTTTTGCGGTGGTAATGATCGGAGGCCTGAGCTTCTTTGTCTATGGCAGGTCTGACATCAGTCGAGAGGGCCACCGCCGAGCCGCTCTTGAGCTTGCCAGCCAGAGGCTTGAGGAGCTGAAGGCGGCTGATTATAGCAAGATCGAACCATACAGTTGTTATGGTGTTTATGATTATGCTGTTTACTATATTCATTATAGTGATGGGTGGTACGTAGAAGATGAGGACCCCAATGAGACCGTAGATATTGACAACCTAACCGGCCAGAGTATAATAACTACGGTTCAATATGAAGACGTTGATCCTGGTGACGGGATAGCTAGTTATGACTATTTAATTGTCAAAGTTACCGTATCCTGGGATGAAAAAGGGGTTACCAATAACGTTACCCTGACGACCCTCATTGGTTCCGAGGTGTGAGGATTTAAGTGCAAAATGCAAATTGTAAAATGCAAAATGAAAGGAAAGACCTTTCAGAACGCCTAATGGATTTTGCGGCGGCTATCATCAAATTGGTTGTCCGACTTAACAAGACCCCTGTAGGTCGTCACATTGGAAACCAGTTGATGCGTGCTGCTACATCTACAGGCGCCAATTATGAAGAAGCTTGTGGCGCAGAAAGTCGAGCAAATTTCATTCATAAGATGCAGGTTGTTCTAAAGGAGCTGAAAGAGTCTTTATATTGGTTGAGATTGATTAGAAAATCTGGTTTGATTTCAGATGAAGGCTTATTAGCCTTGTCGACTGAGGCTGATGAGTTGATTAAAATCGTCGCAAAATCCGTGATAACTGCCAAAGGAAAGGGGGAATAATTTTGATTTTTCCACTTTGCAATTTTCATTTTCCATTGTTGTTTTCACGAAATGAAAAGGGGCTCACCCTGGTTGAGTTGATGATTGCTATAATTATTGGCACTCTCCTTGCTCTTACTGTTGGGATGATCTTTCTAACCACCCAGAGTTCCTGGAACGAAGGTTGGAAGAAGCTAAATCTTCAGCGAGATGCTTCCATCGCAATGTACCGTATGGAACGTGCCATCCGAGCCGGAAAGTCAGTGGAACGACCAGAAAGTTGGGTTTTAAAGGTAATAGATCCGGATCCGACCGAACCATGGAAGAAGTTTTTTCGAGATGGCGCAGACCTTAAATATGAAAAAGAAGGTTGGGAGGCCCCTGAAATTATCATTAATGGTAAGGTGAACGGGGAGAATGGTTTGACATTTACTGTTGCCCCGGGAGACAAGAAGGTTGCGATTGATCTGAAATTAAAAGAAGATAACCTAAGCGCCAACTTTGTCACAACGGTAAAGTGTCGAAACCCATAAAGCAAAAAGATGGAGGTATAAAGATGGGGATGAAGAGGAGACATTCCGAAAGAGGCATTGCCCTGCCTTTGGTTTTGATATTTACTTTGATTCTAACCATCACTGGAATGGCCTTTCTTTACATGAGTGGAGATGAGAGAATCCTTGTGCAGCGTAAAATCAAAAAAACTCGAGCTTTTCATTTGGCAGAAGCAGGCATAGAGAGATTGGCCGCAAGACTGTACAATAGAGAATCTGGGGATATTGAGGATACCCCCTTAGGAGAAGGAAGTTACTGGGTTGATGTTGAGTACGATGAAAACCCTCCCTACGCTATTTCGACTGGCAAGGTAGGGAACGAAGAGAAAAGAGTAAAGGTAGAACTGTCCTTTTTGGTTCCTCCTTATGAAAACGGTGTATATGCCGGTAATTTGGATGGACAAGAGTGGATGTTTGAGTTAAGGGGGAAACACAACCCCCAAGACCAGGGAGGCCGAGAGGTTGGTGGAAAAGACATCGTTAACGGGAATGTGTTTATTGATGGGAATGTCACTTTGTATGAACAAAGCAGTGTTAACCCTGCGCCCGACCCCAATACCTACGAGCTCAATGGAGATGTTAGCGCTACAGGTACTGTTTATGTTTTCCCCGCCAGTGCCAAGATTTCTGGAGAAGTTCACGAGCACGTTGATTCCATAGCTCCCCCCGACCTGGTGGCCATGAACTACGAGGTAAACAATACACATAATGTGAGCCAAATCTTTGCAGAAAAGGGCATCGATCAGGGTCACTTACCAGCAGGATATGAGCTATACGATGTAGTAGTGAAGAATCCATCTGACCGGGAGGATGAATGTAATTCTACTCCCGGCGACGATTACTTCTTTGAGCCAGCGAGCGGCTTTGTAGGGGGTGGAAGCGCCAAAGATGCAAAGACCCCACTACATTTAGGGAAAGACAGGATTTACTACGTAGATGGCGATGTCTGGTTTCACAGCAAGCCCACTTATGGGTTTTCGGTCGACGGTAAAGTGGCCATCGTAGCAACAGGAGACATCCACATTGGTGACAATATCAAATATGCAGATAGTGAGAGCCTGTTGGGTCTGGTAGCTCTCGGCAAGTATGGAGGTGGGGGACAGCTTGAAAGCGGCGGCGACATCTGGTTTGGAGACCCTCGTTACGGGACCATGTGCACGGTTTCTGCATTGATGTTCGCTGCAAATAATTTCTCATACAACACGGACTCTGTTACCGGAAGCGCAGCGGAGCCTTATACTGGTTTTTCCGTTTATGGGAATTTTGCTGCTCTGAATCAAGTCTCCATCGTGCGCGATTGGTTTGATGATGAAGACACTGGGAGCGCGAGGCCTGCATGCTTCGATCCTGATGAGGAAGAATGGATAGATCTATTAAGCGGAGAGGAACTTGAGCAAGAAGAGGTTAATACGCTCAGACATTACCAAATGATAGTTAATTATGATGACCGAGTCCGTACTCAAGATACACAACCAAAAGGTCTCCCGAGAGGGGGGAAAGTCATTTTCTGTGGAGTAATGCACTGGGAAGAATTGCCGTCCAGTTAAAGATTGAGTAAAAAAAGAGAATGAAAATGAAATATTCCGAAAGAGGCATTGCCCTGCCTTTGGTTTTGATATATACTTTAATTCTGACCATCACCGGAATGGCATTTCTCTATCTAGGTGGAGATGAGAGGACCCTTGTGCAGCGCGATGTTAACTCCGCGAGAGCCTTTTATGCGGCTGAGGCAGGAATTGAATACGGGGTTTTTCAATTAAATAAACTCCTGGGTGAACAAACAGAACTCACAGATTCCAATAATGATATTGTCGACGATTATGGAATTCCTTTGCCTGATATGGAAGGTTTCACTTTTGATGTCTTTACCATCGAAAAAGTGGGTGATGTGGAAAGAAAAGTCATCGAATCTGGACCACATAAAGGAATGGAAGGTCTTATCCAGAAGTATAAAATTACCTCTCAAGCTACATCTAACAGCTCGAATTCTGCTTCTGCCAGGATAGTCCAGTGGGTTGAGGATCAGCGGGTTCATATATTCCAATTTGCTACCTTCTATGACCAGGACCTGGAGTTAGAGCCCGGATCGCCAATGACCATGACAGGTCGAATTCACTCCAATCGGGATATCTACCTAACCTCTGGGCAACTCAAAGTTGATTCTTATGTCACCTCCGCCGGTGATATTTATAGAACTGACAAACCCGGGGACACGGCAGGCGAGAGTGGGGATACTCAGATTAAAGATAAGGATGGTGATTACCAGTATCTGAGCTTTGACAGCACTGATCCGGATTGGGCAACCAAGGCTGAAGAGAGATGGGGCGGAACAGTTCTCAGTAAAGACCATGGGGTTCAAACCTTAACCATTCCCATGCCCACCACTGAGGAGCCCATCGAGGTAATCAAGCGGGGTAATACCATAGATCCAGATAGCTCTTCAGAGTCTGAAACGCTCAAGGAAGCCAGACTATACTGGCAGGCAGACCTTCGTATTATTGATGGGCAAGCCTATGATAAATCCGGTAATGTAGTTGATTTAACTTATACCGATGCCGAGGGTAACACCATAAATCCCCTTAACTTAAGTAAGTCTTTCTATAACTATAGAGAAGGAAAAGATATAAAGGTTACAGAGATTGACATTGCTAAGTTAGTCGAAAGTGGGCATTTCCCAGCCAACGGCATCTTATATGTCTCTACTCATAGTGCAGGTCCGGGTGAAGAGGATGGAGTTCGATTAGTTAATGGTTCAGGGTTGCCGTCTGGTGGATTAACAGTGGCAACCGATAATCCTCTTTATATTCAAGGAGATTATAATCTGAATGAAGCACCAGCAGCAGTCCTTTGTGATGCGATAAATATTCTTTCCAATAGTTGGCAAGATGGACAGGATTGGCCTCCGGCTGCTGCTGCTGAAACTCAAGTAAATAGTTGTATTGCAACAGGGCATACCCCGACCTCAGATGGCGGTTATGGAGGTGGTCTGGAGAATCTTACCCGATTTCTTGAAACTTGGAGTGGGGTGACTTTTACATGGTCTGGTTCAATAGACAGCCTCTGGTATAGTGAGATAGCTATTGGAGATTGGAATTATGGCTGGCCTTACTACGAAGCACCCTTCCGCAATTGGGAATTTGACGAGCAGCTCCTTAACGTTTCCGGTCTACCTCCAGGAACTCCCCTCCTATGCATATCGCACCGGAGTGGCTGGGAAGAAGGATTCGCTCAGTAATGATGAGGTAGACTAATTTGATTGGCTTAGATATCGGTTCTGCTTTCATAGAGACAGTCAAGTTGAAAAGGCAAAGCTCTCATCTAAGG
>Ga0114921_10001324_pt1 | contig 11323 bp, 9 predicted proteins | sample BentaG_FD_87016 | JGI IMG/M metagenome (GOLD analysis project Ga0114921, IMG submission 87016) | Deep subsurface microbial communities from South Atlantic Ocean to uncover new lineages of life (NeLLi) - Benguela_00093 metaG | ecosystem: Environmental > Aquatic > Marine > Oceanic > Sediment ...
AGCGATCTTCATAGGGATCGTATTGATCGCGGTTATCTCTAGATCCTATCTGCTCGGTACTCGTGTAATGAGTCACGATGAGACTTCGCATGTTTACTTCTCCTGGCTGCTCGATCAAGGTCGCGGTTATTCGCACGATCCTGTCACCCACGGTCCTTTGCAATTCCTTCTCATCGCATTCTCCTATTTCTTATTCGGAGATAGCGACTTCAGCGCTCGTCTGCCGCATGCGATTGCCAGCATCTTGACAGTCTTGTTCCTGTGGAATTACCGCAGATATTTAGGGAGGTTGGCTGGCTCGTCGCAGCAGTTCTAATGGTGATATCGCCCTATATGCTTTACTATGGGCGCTATGCACGAAATGAAGCCCTGGTGGTTTTATTTGGCTTGGTCTCAATATGGGCGGTTCTTAGGTATTTAGAAACAGGGTCTGCACGTTATCTATTTTGGTTAACCGCTGCCACGGCTCTCCATTTCACCTCCAAAGAGACCGCCTATATTTACACGGCTCAAATAATTATATTCTTGGCGATTTACCTCCTCGCCAGGATTTATCAAGCCACCTGGTCTCGGCCTGAACAGCGGAATCGCTTCCTGGCAGCTGTACTGCTGGCAATGCTAGCTTTTGCCTTTGCAGGAGGCTGGCTGTTATTAGGCAGGGAAGAAGTACCCACCACACCGGTTGAGACTGCTGCGCCGGCGATACCAGGTGAAACTCCCCCCACGACAGGTCTTACAATCCCTCTACCGGTTCTCCTGGTTGCCCTGGTTGGGATCATCAGCCTGCTGGTGGCGATTTATTTCATCATCCGTGGTTACGGATTAGCAAAATTACGGACAGAGAACTCCTTCGGATTGCTGATTTTACTCGTCACACTGGTCCTGCCGATGCTGGCCCCATTTCCGGTCAAACTGCTCGGATGGGATCCACTAGATTATTCAAGTATTGGCATGTGGCGTACAGCACTCTTTATGATCCCTTTAGGGATTCTGGCTATCTTGGTGGGGATTTGGTGGAACGCGCGTGTCTGGTTGTTAAATGCCGCGTTATTCTATGCGATTTACACAGTTTTTTATACGACCTTATTCACCAATGGTACCGGTTTTTTCACTGGTATGGTCGGATCTCTCGGATACTGGATGGCGCAGCAAGCTGTTGAACGCGGCAATCAGCCCTGGTATTATTACGCCTTTCTCCAAATCCCGATTTATGAATATCTACCCGCCCTAGGCAGCCTGCTTGCCTTGGGCTTGGCTACTTTTGGGAAAAATGTATTTCCGGATGAAGTAACTGCTTCAGATGATGAGCAGGGAACGAAACCCAATCCACAACGCCTGGCAATCACTCTTCTAGGCTTTTGGGCCATCACCAGCCTGTTTGCCTACACTTACGCTGGGGAGAAGATGCCGTGGTTAACGGTTCATATCGCCTTTCCGATGATTTTATTATCTGGATGGGCAATTGGTTATTTAATTGAAACTATTGATTGGTCAGAGCTGCGAGCCAAGCGGGGAATCTTAATCGTCATCCTTTTCGTGGTCTTCATCACCAGTTTGGCTGGTTTGTTAGGCTCTCTATTTGGTCCCAATCCACCCTTCCAGGGAAAGGAATTAGCCCAACTCCAGGCTAGCAGCACCTTCTTGCTAGCCTTCATTATGACAGGTGCTAGTGGAGTGGCATTAGGGTATCTAATGAAGTCATGGTCATTTGGACAGATCACCCGCCTGGCTGGTTTAACTTTCCTGGGACTGATGGCCCTGCTGACCGCCCGAACTGCCTATACAGCTTCTTTTATCAACTATGATTTTGCCAATGAATACCTTGTCTATGCGCATGCTGGACAGGGTCCAAAGCAGATTATGTCTCAGGTAGATGAAATCTCCCGCCGCACTACCAATGGTCAAGAGTTGGTAGTTGCCTACGACAATAAATCAACTTACCCATTTTGGTGGTACCTGCGAAATTATCCGAACACTAAATATTTCGCGGCCAATCCCACCCGAGACTTGCGTGATTCACCCGTGATCATTGTCGGCACCGAAAACTACGGCAAGATCGAACCTATCGTCGGTCAAGCTTTCGATAGCTTTGAATATACCCGCATGTGGTGGCCCAATCAGGATTATTACAACCTGACATGGGAGCGGATCAGAAATGCAATTACCAATCCAGCAATGCGTTCAGCCTTATTCCAAATCTGGTTGAACCGTGATTTCACCGAATACGGTCAGGTTGTCGATCGAGACATGAGCCTCCCCAATTGGCAGCCCGCAGAATTGATGAAAATGTACATACGCAAGGACATTACCTCCCAAATCTGGAATTATGGCGTGGGTCCCAGTACAGAGGAGATCGTTGCCGATCCATACGAAGGCAAAGAAGAGACTCTCAATGCTGATCTGGTCTTTGGGACTGCGGGATCGGAACCCGGTCAATTCCAGCGACCGCGCGGGATCGCCATCGCACCGGATGGCACCCTGTATGTTGCCGACACCGAAAATCACCGCATCCAGCATCTGGCTCAAGATGGAACCCCTCTCCATTTTTGGGGCAGCTTTGCTGACCTTGCTCAAGGGGCAGCTCCCGGTGGTACATTTTACGAGCCTTGGGGAATTGCAGTCGCACCAGATGGATCGATATATGTTGCTGATACCTGGAACCACCGCATCCAGAAGTTCTCCCCGGAAGGCGAATTTCTCACCATGTGGGGTTATTTCGGACAAGCCGAGAGATCTGATGCTTTCTGGGGACCGCGAGATGTGGTTGTCGATCAAGAAGGTCGAGTCATTGTCAGCGATACTGGGAACAAGCGGATTGCGATCTTCGGACCGGATGGTGAGTTCATAGCTGAATTTGGTGAAGAAGGTTTTGCCTCAGGCCAATTTAACGAACCGGTTGGTTTGGCACTGGACACTGAAGGCATCCTTTATGTCGCAGACACCTGGAATCAACGCATCCAATCATTTAGTCCGGATGGTCTTGGCAGCTTCCAACCGTTGAATTCTTGGGATATTTTCGGCTGGTATGGTCAATCCCTGGATAATAAACCGTTTCTGGCCGCTGATGACCAAGTCCATCTATTTGCAATTGATCCCGAAGGTGTCCGTGTACTCGAATTCACAGGCGATGGCGAGATCGTTCGGTACTGGGGAGACTACAGCGTAGGGAATGATGGTTTCAGCCTGGTCGGTGCGATCGCGGTGGATGCCCAGGGAGATGTGTGGGTTACAGATGCTGGAAACAGCCGTGTAATGCACTTCAGCTTGCCGTAATTTGTGGGTGGTATAATCCCGGAGCAATTCTCAACGGCTCGCAAGCCAAAATCAATAATGGGGAGTCTTTCTGAATGAAATTACACGAGTATCAATCAAAGCAGATTTTCTCAAATTATGGAATCCCCATCCCCTCTGGACGTGTAACTGCAAATGCAGCTGATGCAAAACAAATTGCCGAAGAATTAGGTGGTCACGTGGTGATCAAATCTCAGGTTCTAGTTGGTGGACGTGGGAAAGCAGGCGGGATCCGCTTGGCCAAAAGTCCACAGCAAGCTGAAGATTTGGCCACTCAAATCCTGGGGATGGAAATTAAAGGTTTACCTGTGCGCAAGGTCCTGGTTGATGAAGCAGCAAGTATTGAAACCGAGATTTACCTGGGGATTACCAATGACCGTGCAGAACGAAAACCAGTTTTGATGGCCTCTTCTGCGGGTGGGGTTGAAATAGAACAAGTTGCCAAGGAGACACCGGATAAAATCGTCAAAGTTCATATTGATCCTTTGCTGGGATTGCGTGATTACCAGGCTCGAGATATAGCTGCTGGCATCGATTTACCCCGCGAACACTGGCGAACTTTTGGTCAAATCGGGCGAGGCCTCTGGCAAGCATACCTCAGAAGTGACGCAACCTTAGCCGAGATTAATCCCTTGGTGATTACCTCCCGGAATCGGCTCCTGGCAGTGGACGGCAAGATGGTGCTCGACGACAACGCCCTTTTCAGACATCCGGATTTAGCTGAGATGCGCGATGTCGATGTTGAACCCAAAGCTGAAACGGAGGCCAGAAAATTCAGCCTGTCATTCATTAAGTTGGATGGCTACATCGGCTGCATGGTTAACGGGGCTGGTTTAGCGATGGCAACCATGGATATTATCAAGCTGCATGGCGGGAAACCAGCAAATTTCCTCGACATTGGAGGTGGAGCAAGTTCGGAAAAAGTGGCAGCTGCCTTGCGGATAATCCTCTCTGATGCAAATGTGAAGGCAGTCCTATTCAATATTTTTGGGGGAATCACTCGGGGAGATGAAGTTGCCCGGGGTATCCTGGCAGCCCTCCAAGAAGTCAAAACCGATGCTCCCATGGTTGCTCGACTGGTCGGTACAAATGCTGAGGAAGGGCGGCAGATTCTCTCTGGGGCAAACATGATCACTGCCGAAACTTTGGTCGATGCCGCTAAGAAAGCCATCAGCGCTGCACAGGGAGGTAAGCAAGTATGAGCATACTCGTTGACAAGAATACGCGCCTGCTCGTTCAAGGTATCACGGGAAACGAAGGGCTATTCCATACCCAACATATGCTCGCTTATAGAACCAATGTTGTCGCCGGGGTTACCCCTGGCAAAGGTGGTGAATGGGTTCTCGAAGGAAAGGTACCGGTCTTTGATTCAGTCCGCATCGCACATGAAGCAACAGGAGTAAATACCAGTGTGATCTTCGTCCCCGCCCGGTTTGCCGCGGATGCAATTTACGAAGCAGCAGATGCTGGGATTCAATTGATCGTTTGTATCACTGAGGGCATCCCTGTCCAAGATATGATGCGAGTGCGTAATTATCTGGATCAGAAAGGCATTCGCCTGGTTGGTCCGAACTGCCCTGGATTGCTCACTCCCGGGGAAGCCAAGGTAGGCATTATCCCTGGTGATATTTCAATGCCTGGGAATATTGGCGTGGTTTCCCGCTCTGGAACATTGACTTACGAAGTCCTGTACGCGTTAAAGCTGGTTGGATTAGGTACAACCACATGTGTCGGGATCGGTGGAGATCCAGTCAACGGCACCAGTTTCATTGATGTCCTTGGAATGTTTGAGGCCGATCCACAAACAGACAAAATTGTTATGATTGGCGAAATCGGTGGAACAGATGAAGAGAAGGCAGCTGAATTCATTGCTGATCACCTCACAAAACCTGTCGTCGCATTCATTGCTGGTCAGACCGCTCCACCAGGGAAGCGTATGGGACACGCGGGAGCCATTGTCGAAAGCGGCTCAGGAACTGCGGTTGATAAGATCAAAGCTTTGCAGGATGTTGGTGTACGAGTCGCCTCCCATCCCGAGGAAATCACCGAACTGCTGGCATAGTTTTAGATAAAAGAAAATCCTGGAGTGGAATTCTCCAGGACGAAGGGAAAATCCACTGGATCTGTGAACCAATCGATCACAGATCCAACTCATTTAAATCAAATTTCTAGGACGCCATATTATTTTGCACGTGAGATAGTAATGGTTAGTTTGACAAAACCACCCAATTCATTGGCTTGCATATTGATCGTCAACCGGTCTCCAGCGGTATTTTCTCGCAGCATTGTACCCATAGAGCCAATCGCATTATCCGGTGGTCCTGCCATTTCCCATTCAAATTTAGGAAGTTCATCCTGATAAAAAGCAACTACATCTTCCACGGAAGCATCAACCTGGTAACTGACATTCTTGCCAGTCCGCCCAGCTTGAAGCTGGTAGGCTCCATCCATCACTGGAACGTCATCGGGAACACCACCTGTTACTTCAACAACTGGTGGAGGTTCTTCACCTGAATCGGGGTCAGCTACTGGTTCTGCTGTTACTTGTACTTCGGGGGTTTCTCCACCTGCGATAACGCCATCATATTCATCAACTGCGATTCTACTCGGGGAACAAGCAGAAATAATCAATAACAATGCAGCCATCAGAATCGCCAGATTTAATAATTTGACCTTCTTCATCCCCATCGCCTCCTTAGCCAACGCCGACAGTTTCCTAAATCAACACAAGTTTTCCAAAATATAATTGGGATACTTTCTAATGTCAATCAAATTCGATTAAAAGAAGTTAATGAAACAAAAGGCGCGGATTTGACCGCGCCTTTTAAGGAATTTAATTGATCCGCTAACTCAACATGTGATCGTCAATGTACTTGACCACATTTCCAACAGTGTTGATTTGCTGCGCATCCTCATCTGAGATCTCCCCACCAAATTTGTCCTCAAAAGCCATGATCAATTCAACCAGATCGAGTGAATCTGCTTCGAGATCCTCACGGAACCTCGCTTCTGGTGTTACTTTACTTTCATCTACGTTCAGTAAATCTACAATGATTTCCTTGACTTCCTCAAAGGTGTCTGCCATTGAAAAACCTCCTTTTAATTTATATCGGTAATTGTATCCTCGCCGTCCAATATGTCAAGTCTCGATTGACCTTCAGAGCAGGCAATGATCGATAATATTGACAGGCATGATCCTGACTGGTAAGATACACTCAATTGACTGGAACACCGCTTAATGCCAAAAGTTACGCAAACCAGCTCCCGAAAAGCTGATCACATTCGGATAAATTTGGACGAAGACGTCAGGTCTGGTCTCACTTCAGGGTTAGAGCGCTATCACTTCACACATCAAGCCCTTCCAGAGCTCAACCTGGAAGAAGTTGATCTGAGCTTGCATATTTTTGAGCGCAGTTTGAAAGCTCCGCTCCTGATTTCATCAATGACCGGTGGGACTGAACAAGCTGGAAAGATCAATCGTACATTAGCTGAAGCTGCCCAAGAAACCGGTATTGCCATGGGGCTTGGCTCACAACGAGCGGCGATTGAAAACCCAAATCTATATTCCACTTTCCAGGTTCGCCAATATGCACCAGATATTTTGCTCTTTGCCAATCTGGGAGCCGTCCAGCTAAATTACGACTATGGCCTAGAACAGTGCCAACAGGCAGTGGAAATGATCGCTGCGGATGCATTGATTCTACATCTCAATCCTTTGCAAGAGGCTGTTCAACCAGAAGGGGACACACGATTTGCAGGCCTGCTTGCCAAAATTGAAGCAATTTGCCAAGAACTACCGGTACCTGTTATCGTTAAGGAAGTTGGTTGGGGTTTCTCTGAAAAAGCTGCCCGTCAATTAGCTGAAGCTGGCGTATCCGCAATCGATGTTGCTGGTGCTGGAGGAACTTCCTGGACCCAGGTTGAAATGTACCGGGCAGAAAACCAGGATCAGGCTCGCTTGGCTGCTGCTTTTATTGATTGGGGTATACCGACCTCTCAGGCGATATTAAACATTCGCGCAGGCGCGCCACAAATGACCATTTTTGCCTCAGGAGGTCTGCGGGATGGGATCGACATCGCCAAGTGTGTCGCTCTCGGAGCATCCTTGGGTGGTATGGCAAGCCCATTCTTGAAAGCTGCCAATCGTTCATTGGACAGCACTATTGAAACCATTCTTTTGATCCAACGTCAGATCCAAGTCGCGATGTTTGCCTCCGGTGTTGGCAGCATTGATCAACTGCAAAGAACCCCCCTTATCAAGTCCTAATTAAATTTGCTCCCAACCCGATAATTCATGATAAATGATCTCAACACCCAGGAATTGCTTGATGCAATTGAAAGCGAGCTTCACAAATCGCTAGATGATCAGGGCGAAGCTGAGTTGAGGCAGTATTACTCCATGCTGACCTACCACCTTGGTTGGGAAGGAGAAGGTGCCGGACCAGAGGCGCGCGGGAAGCGGGTGCGCCCATTATTGTTGCTCTTGACCTGTGCCGCAGCAGGGGGAGATTGGAAAACCGCCCTCCCAGCAGCTGCCGCAGTAGAACTGATCCACAATTTCTCGCTGATCCACGATGATATCCAGGATAACAGCCCTATCCGCCGCGGCCGGGAGACTGTTTGGAAGCGCTGGGGAGTCGCTCAAGCGATTAATGCCGGTGATGCCATGTTCACCCTCGCCCACCTGTCCTTGCTACGCTTGGAAAGAACTACTTCCCCCACAATTACGACTCAAGCAGCAAATACGCTACAGTTGGCGTGCTTGCAGCTCACTAAGGGACAATACCTCGATTTAGAATTTGAAACACAAGCTCAACTACCTATGAATGCTTATTGGCAAATGGTCGGTGGGAAAACGGCAGCTCTTTTAGGAGCTTGTACAGAGTTGGGGGCGATTGTGGCGAACACACCCCAATCCCGCCGCGCAGCTTTTCGAGATTTCGGCTATCGTCTCGGTTTGGCTTTCCAAGCTCAAGATGACATCTTAGGAATCTGGGGTGACGCAGCCCTGACTGGTAAATCGAACGAAAGCGATCTGATCGCTGGAAAGAAATCCTTGCCAGTAATCTATGGCCTTGAGCAAGAAGGTCCTTTTGCAGCCCGGTGGGCTCACGGTCCGATCCAACCCCAAGAAACGAAAGCCCTAGCCGACCAGCTGGTAAATGAAGGTGCGCGAACGTACACCCAGGAATCTGCCAGCATGATGACAGAGCAAGCTTTGCAATCACTCTCAGAAGCCAATCCACAAGGACAAGCTGGCGAAATTCTCATTTCTCTCGCAGACCGCTTATTGCGCCGCGAAGTATAGACGCATTCAAATAAAACGTAGAAAAACCTGATTCCCCAATAATCGCCCCCGGGGGGTGAGTCTTAAATGATCGTTGGTCATTCGATCCCTTTCCAGCAACCCCACTTCTATTAATTCATCTATCTGCGTGTCAAAAACAACTTCAGGTGTGGTACCAAAACGAGCCTGGAATTCTTTTTGTGAAATCCCCTCCTTTGTCAGGCGTAATCCCATCATCATCGTTTCTTTGATCTCTTCACTTCGATCGATGGTCACCACAGAAGCGGTCGCTGGGGTCATCGGAAACGAAAGATTATTTTGTTTGTCCTTCTCATCCCTGGTAAGTAATTTCTGGGTATATACCCTTGGAGAGCGCACATTGACCGTGCGTTTTCCATCGGCATACCCATGTGCACCCGCTCCTAAACCCAAATAGGGGAAATTACGCCAGTACTGCAAATTATGCTGGCAGGCTAACAAACCCTTCACCTCGTCTCTTCTAGCCCAATTTGAAATCTCATATTGTTCGAAACCACGCTCGTTCAATAATTCTGAGGCCCATTCATACATCTCAGCGGATAGATCTTGATCTGGCTCCGACAACAAACCCCTAGTTACCCAGTTTTCAAGGGGTGTACCCGGCTCAATGGTGAGCGAATATAACGAGAGATGATCCGGTCCGAGTGATAAACCAAGTTCGAGACTCAATTGCCAGCTCTCCAATGTCTGATAAGGGATTCCGAAGATCAAGTCAAGGTTATAATTCTGAAATCCAGCCTTTCTAACCAGACTGACAGCGTTTGCGATCTGATGAAATTCATGCTGGCGTTCCAACAGCTGCAGTTCACCAGGGTTGGCAGATTGCATCCCCAAACTAATACGGTTTATCCCCAACTCGTACAACGATTTTAAGTAATCATATGTTAGCCGTCCAGGATTGGCTTCCATTGTGATTTCAATCCCCTCAAGGATATTGAAATCCCGGTTTAGCTCATTAATTATCTTCTCTATTTCACCTGCAGGGAGGATAGAAGGTGTACCACCCCCTAGGAATATTGTGTGAATTGGTGGTTTACGTCCACAATTCTCAGCGAGATACCTAATTTCATGACAAAGAGCCTGAACGTAGACTGGGATCAAGTCATCTATACCAGCATAAGTATTAAAATCACAATAACTACACCGATGACGGCAGAAGGGGATGTGAAGATAGATACTATGGGGTTGCATCTCCGCCGCAGTATACCACGCCCCTATATAATATAAATTCGCTAGAGTTGTTAGTGCAACCTGCAATTCAAGTTTAGAATTTACTTGCTCAACGAGAATTTTTGCACAAGGGAAATAAAAGGCTGGTATAATCCCCGCTGCCAGGGAAATCCTGGCATAATACTGCCAATGACATCTGAAATCCCATCTAAACCGACAAAATTATGTCCCACATGCGGTACTAGGGTCAGCGAGGACGCAACTCGTTGCCTGGTTTGCGGCAGTGATTTATCTGGTACCGAAAAACCCTCACGCAAGTCAAAAACGGTGCAGGGTAGTCTCATGCCCCAGATCACCTTGAGCCTACCAATCGCATTGATTTTGCTTACGTTGTTTCTAGGGATTGGAGCTGTATTGGTTTATTTTGCACTCCAAGAAACCGGTCGCGTTGTTGAGCCAACCGCAACTCCCACCGTCACAGCTACGGTAACGCTCACCATTACCCCTACACCTGAGACACCAATTCCAACGGATCCACCATTACCAACACCCACTCCCATGTCATACACCGTGCAGGCTGGAGATACATGTGCCGGAATCGCCTTTACTTTTGGAGTCTCTATTCAAAGCATAGTGCTGCTCAACAATTTACCCGCCGATTGTAATACGCTGGTTGAAAATCAGCAATTGCTAATCCCTCAACCAACACCGACCCCTACTGCTTTACCTACCTCAACTCTAAGTGCAGCTGATGCCACCGATCAAGCCTGTGAGAAGGTCAATTACGAAGTTCAGGAGAATGACACACTCAGCAGCATTTCCAACAGCTACAATGTACCCATGGCAGTCATTCAAGAATACAACGGCTTGAGCTCCGAGACCGTTTTCTCTGGCATGAATTTGATCATCCCCCTTTGTGAACGCTTCCCAACTCCAGGACCCACGCCTACGGCAACTCTTCCGCCACCATATAGCGCTCCAAACCTTCTTTTACCGCCAGATGGCGCCCGATTTAACGAATCTGGAGATATAGTAACCCTTCAATGGGCATCCATCGGTACTTTACTAGATAATGAAGCTTATGAAATCACCATAATAGATTTCACAGACGGTGATAGCCGTAGACTTGTTGACTATGTCACAGATACAAAATTCATCGTGCCAGCTACTTTCCGTTCATCAGACAGCATCCCTCACCTATACCGCTGGTGGGTAATGACTACCAGACAAGCCGGTACTGACGAGGATGGCAATCCGGTTTGGGAATCAGCCGGTTCAGCCAGTGACCAGCGAGTCTTCATGTGGTCCGGCAGCATATCCGCACCGATAACGCCCACTCCGTAATTTGGCAATTAACTAAAATTGATCAAAAAAAAATCAGGTGTTCGACATCTATGTTGAACACCTGATTAATTATCGGTGGTGAAGATGATAATTATGCTCGCTACTGAGCTTTTTTGGCGATCTCCTCAAGCATCGCGGTGGTGAGAGATTTCGGACGTTCAAGGGGTTGACCCAGAACCCGGGACCACACCG
>Ga0114921_10001325_pt1 | contig 11321 bp, 12 predicted proteins | sample BentaG_FD_87016 | JGI IMG/M metagenome (GOLD analysis project Ga0114921, IMG submission 87016) | Deep subsurface microbial communities from South Atlantic Ocean to uncover new lineages of life (NeLLi) - Benguela_00093 metaG | ecosystem: Environmental > Aquatic > Marine > Oceanic > Sediment ...
ACATAGATCTAGATGAGTCAATACAGATAACTATGTTTTCTGGGTGCCGTTCAGACAATATCAAAAACCCTTTATGCTTTTACAAAAGCCCTTATTTATTTCTAAAATTTATATGATACAATTATAATAAATAATTATGTTATTCCACAAAACTAAAATTTTATTAATTAGATATTTTACTATAAAATAAAGTTATAGTATAAATTAAGTAAAATTGATATTAAATCCGATGTACCATGTCTGAAAAGAAGACAAAGAACGTTGTGATTAAGGATTTTTTCAAAAGAACGATTATTCTTAACGAATTAGATGAAGCATTAAAATTCAAGCCAGATTCTTTAATTGGGATAGATCAAATTTCTTCTGAAAAATTATATGAGAATAATGTAAAAAGCATAGAAGAGCTAGCACATCTCCCTTTAGAAAATCTTCCCGATATTAAAGAAATACCTAATACTGTACTTATAAAATGGGTTAAGATCGCTAAAGTATTAGAAAACGCAATAAAGGAAAAAATAAAAACACACAAAAAAATACTAATGATTGGTTTAGACAATGGTGGAAAAACCAGCATCTTAGCCGTTCTTCAAGATAAATACTCAATAATCAAGTCTCTTCTACCAACAAGGGGAGTAAAACGAGAAAAATTAGATTTTTTTGGTTATCCAATACTCTCTTGGGATTTAGGAGGACAAGTTCAATATAGGGAAAAACTTTACTTCAACAGGCCGGAATTATTTTTTACTGAAGCAGATTTAGTTTTATATGTTATTGATACACAGGACAGTGATAGATTTGCAGAAACAGCGAATTATTTCCGCCAAGTTTTAAAAGTGCTAAACGACTTAAATGAATTTCCTCCAATTTTAGTAGTGTTATCAAAAAGCGATCAAGATATTCGTACATCTCTCGAATGGCAGAATAATGTATCTACTATAAAAAATAAGTTTAATAATATAGTTAAGGAACACGAGAACACTTCGATCAATTATTCCGATACAACAATATACCAAAAAGAAACTATAATGCAAATGTTTAGCGAAGCATTAAAATTGGTGTCTGAAACATCTGAAATTATAGAAAATATCCTTGAAGATTTCACAAATACGATAGAAGGAAAAGCTACAAGTTTAATTTCTATGGATGGCTTAATTTTTGGAAGTTATAACAGTTCGGATATTGATGAGGCGTTACTAAATAATACCGCTCTAATCATGCAAACGCTTTCAAACTTTCATAACTCAATCGGATTGACAAGAGAACCTTCCATGACGCTTGATTTTCCTCTGAATGGATTTGCTATTCGTGGAGAAAAATTATTTGAATATTCCCAACTAAGAATACCTGTTTATTTATGGCTTCTCTCAGATAATGTTGACTTGATTTACGAAAAAATCGATTACTTCAAACAGCAGCTACTACCGTTGATTAATTTATTTATTTAACCAAACCTATTTTTGTAAGTTATTATTTAGTCCTCATTCTCTCAAATACTCTTTTGCTAAGGGGATAGCTTTTTTTCTTAACCAAGATTTTGAAATTTATAAAAAAAAATTCAAAGAAACTAAATTATTTTATTATGACTCTTTACCCTTTCTTAGGTCTCATCGGTCATAAACATATTTCTTGCTCCTATGACATTCACAATTTCCTTTTTAATTCGTAAGATCATTTCCCTATTTAAAGAATCCAATAGCTCAGAATGTAAGATCTCTTTTATACGATTTTTAACCTTCTTTCGAAGGTCTCGAGGTAAATACACTTTTATTAATTTACTCTCTTCTAATAAAATCAGCAAACAAATAATAATTGTACTAGGCTCTTTATTGTTATTAACCACATCATTAATTTTTTCTAATAATTATGATTTGGTTTCGGGTTTCTGTAAATAATACAGTTTTGTTTTTAAAAGGGGGCTGAATTCACTTTTTAAAATGCCTTGCTGTTCCATAAGATCGAAATATAGATAATAATATTCAAAATTCTGTGAGAGTTTATCAATACAATTCATTAAACTTCGATTTTTCTCTGATTTTTCAATAACTTCAAGCATTTTATCTAATAATTCGTCTCCTGTTGAACTTGAATCGATAACTTCTATGCTATTTTTTGTTAAAGTTATTTTACTTTGAAGATGTAGGTCCATTAATAATGCCCCTGCAAAACCTAAACTTTCGTAGCCCTTAGAATAACATATTCCCTTTTGTTCGTTCAAAACCATTAGTAAATAGCTTTTTGCTAAAAGAATTTTAAATTCTCCTCCATTCACTGTATAAAAAATAATTGATTCAAATTTTTTTATATAAGAATATAGAATTCTTCAGATATTTAAGCTATTAGAAAAACAAATCCTATTATAAGGATAGATAAAGAAAACTTAAGGGAGTTATATATTATATAATATTTTTATTAATTCTAGAATAAAATAATTGAGTACGAAAAAAAAAATAAAGTTCATCATGGTAAAGCATAGAAAAACGGGAGCATACGAACATTTCTGTATTCTTATTTTCTCACAAGGAACGTGGAAAGAAATTGATAAGGAAAGTGTGAGAAATTTAATAAAAGAAAAAGTAAAAAGTGTGAAAAAGGCGTCCTATAATATATTTTATAAATTAACCTATAGAGATCAGATGCCTATTTATTCAGATTGCCTCTTATGCCAACCTATATATAAAATGTTTGAAGAATTAAAGGGTAATAACGATGGGATTGTGTATCAAGGCCACCATTATCTTATTCCTGAAGATGATTTTGATGACATGAAGAGTCTCGCAACCTTAATCATTTCCCATAAAAAAGTTAAAAAATTTTACTTATTATATCTTGACAGCTTCGGAGAGATTAAGAGAACTATTCTAGACAAAATGAATTTAGAGAATTTTAAAGAAAAATTAGATTTCAAAAAATGTAATATTGATGATTTTATCTTAATAATTGAAAAAAATGAATTTAGGAACAGAACCTTATATGAAATAACCAAAAAGAGAGGTGTGCATAATTGAGTGAAGAGGAGAATCGAGAAAAAAAGGATAAACGGGCAAAGGACGTAGCTGCAGCAATGGTAGAAAATATGCAAAAGAATATGGAAGATCCTGATTTTTTTAGGAAAAAAGAAAAAACACTTCAAGAAGCTACAAATAAAGTTCTCAAAAGACGGGAAGATAGGCGTAAAAAATTAGAAGGAAAATGAAGTTTTACCATAAAACCCTTATTAATTATGTTCCATAAAATTACCTTGAAACCTAATAATTCTGCTTATCTTTCAAGGTCTTTTCTTGCTGAAAGTAAAAATTCGGTGCTTTTATCCATCATCTCGATGGCTTTATCTAATTTTTCTACAACTGAACTTATACCTTTTTCCTTCGCAACATCTCTCCATTTTATGTAGTTTTCTTTATGAGAATTGTTATGTGCTGCCCAATGCTCGCATAATTTGGAAAGTTTTAATAGCTCTTTTTCTACCATTTTACTCAATATTCATAATTATTGAGTGTTAAAAAGAAAGAAAATAATTAGACTTTTATAATTAATCTGTTCTTGATTTAAGTTTTCCTGTAAAATTTTAGCAAACGGTTATTTTTTTAAAAAACTAGTGTGTTATCCATCCCATTCGATCAATATATTGAAAAGAGGAAAAAATAGGGAGAAAAAAGACCGTTTTTTACAATGATGCTAAAAAATCTGACACCGCTAGATCAGACATTTCATCATCGACTAAATTGTTATCCAATTCGTCTACGAGAAGATCAAATCTATATGAGCACTTATCTCCTCCAGTTAGGATGCATTCTACTTCTTCACCGTCCACATCGATACCTAACACATCAAAAATACTGTTGAAAATACCGAGATATAATAAACATAAGTTTTTAGCCATAATATTTCCTTTTTCTCCGGTTGCTAATGATTCATACACGTCTATAATAATATGATCTTTTTTAAACATTCCAGTGAGCCCACCATACCCCATGAGCATCAAAACCTCGAGCGTGCCAAGTATAACTTCTTTTTTAGTTGCTAATGTCTCACTACTCCAGTCTTTATTATAAAAAAACCTCTCCATAAATATTTTACCGAGAGACTTTCCAACCCATATAAGGATATCTTCAGCATTTGTTCCCGCGAATTCGCAAAATTCCATGATCTCATTAGGGCGAAGCATAACAAGCCTCATATCTTTATTTTTTTCACCTAAAAATAGTTGTCCTTCCTTTTCTTCAATATTTATCTCTAGTTCTTTTTTTAATCGTTTGATCATGATCTTACCCTTGTCCAATAATGCTAAATCTTAACTAACAATATTTTTGAAAGTATTTAATATAATAGAAATTTAAATGGCTAGATATATAAATTTATTGACGAAAGAAATTTTAACTATAAATCCTATTCTGAGACTAGCGTGAAAATCGTGTTTAAGGCATTTTCAATATTATAGCTAGTTTTAACAGATGTAAATATAAATGACCAAACACTGTTCTCTAATTTCTCAAATTCAAAAAACGCGATAATTTCCTTCCTAGTTCTTTCAAGAGAATCATCGTTGTTATTATTGGTGTGGTTAATTAAATCGATTTTATTCCCTATAATTAGAAGTGGAATGTCCTTGAATTCATTCTGATCAATAATTTTCCAAAATTCGCTCTTTGATTCTTCAAATCGTAATTGGTGGGCAACATCAATCATATATATAATTATATTCGAGTCCTGAAGCCCTAATAACCATTTTTCTCTAAACGTACTCTGTCCAGGACTATCCCATATTGATAACAAGCCATTTTTTCTTTGGATATACTCGATGTTGAATCTTTTGCTTGGTGTGAAAAAATTATCGTTGTATTGACCCGTTTTAATCCTTCTAGTTAAGGACGTCTTTCCAGCATTGTCAATTCCAAATAAAAATACTTTTGTAAATAATCCTGAGGGATGAAAAGAAACTCCTGCGACATTTTCAAGGATTTCGTTTCCAAATCTTTTTATATCGATAAAAAGGGTTATTAAAAAGTTCTCGATCTCGAATTCGTCTTTAAGAGCACAGCATCTTTCCGAATTGAGTAGTTCATGAGTTAAATCTTCGAATATCTCTTTATAATCGAGAGGATTATCTTCTTTCTCAAATATTAATCCAATAAGCATTTCAGAATTAACACATATCGTAAATATGTTTTGGTCTCCAATAACTTGCGAAATAGGACTGCTAATTACGAAAGGGTTGGCGTTACTCATTTCTCCTTTTGAATTTTGAGAACTTTTAGTATTTCCACAACATGGTTCCATTAGGGATCCGTGATCATGACCATGAATAATTTTTAACACAATCTCATTATTCTCTTTTTTATCTATATCTTCGGGGTAGCTATAGATATCAAGATTATTTAAATCGTGAGAATTTTTGCGTTTTAACAAAAATATTTTTAATAGCACAGAATTTACCTAATCATTTATTCCCTTAAGGATGTAAATAAAAAATGCTTAAAAAAAGTTTGGAATTGAAGGAATAATCTCTCTTATAAACTTTATGCTGTTGAGTCATTAATAAACAAACAGAAAAATTATAAAACACGCTACTTCAATTGTCTTGAAGAAAAATTTTATAGATCTGAATTTTCCTTACTTTCATCTTTTTGTTCTATAGTCTCATCTTGAATTTCTTTAGATGACTCTTTTTGTTCTTCTTTTACTTCTTCAGATGGTTTTTCTCCAACGGGTGTATCACACACGGGGCATTTCGCCCATCCGGGTCTTAAACTATATCCACAGCTTGAACATTCAGACATATCTTGATCAGATTGCCACTCAGGAATATTTAGCCCTCCACTTCTTCTTTTCTCTGCTAATTCATGCAATTCTTCTTCTTTCCAAACTTCCATCCCTTCAGGTATACCTGAACCACGTTCTTCAGAGAATTTTTCTAAATCCTTCTCACTCCAAGTTGGAAGATCTGGTTGTGCTTTTAATCTTTTTTGAGCTTCACTAGCGAGTTCTTCGGGAGTCCAAGTTTTCAATTCCTGCCCTCCTGGTGTTCTGATCCCCCCTCCCGATGGTCCAGAAATAGGTGCCCCCGGAGAAGGTGATTGTTGACTTTGTGAGGGTATTTGACAATATGAAGCGGATAATCGTAATAAAGCCTCAAAGCAGTTTCCATAGCGAGAATTTTCTTGGTTCTCATCAGTGATTAAAACAATACTTGTTTTATCGGAAGGTAAAGGCACTGCAATACTACACACAGCAATATCTGATGTAATTCTTCCAGATTTTAAGGCAGTTGTAACTTTTTTCATAGAATTAACTAATTCATCATCTTTCATCAAAAAATCGCAGATAGGGTCGCCATGTCTTTGAAATTCTTCGTGATATTTTGCTAATTGATTTTTTGTAATAATTGAATCTAAGGAATTTATGAGAGCATTGACATACGGAAACAAATGAGACCTAGGTTCCTTTTGAGTGGCATCTAGTTTGTAGTCCCCCAATTCTAAATTTCCTGTAAAAGGTGCAAACAAAGGTTCTTGATCTTTAATCTTTCCATATAATGTTGTTCGCCCAATGAAACATTTGATTTCTCCGTAGTAGGCTGTTGAGTTATCCAAAAGTTCCACTTTATCGTTATATATTATCCGGGGAATAGTTCGAAAGACTACATCGACCCATGGCATTTCTTTTACGGGAATGATTGCCACACACGTTTTAATTACCAATTCTGATAGTTTTTTAAGGTATTCCTTTAATTTTTTTTTGATCTCTTTGTATTTGTCTTTTTCAAGTTCGGTTTCAGCTTGATTCATAAATTCTTTGAACTTTTCCTCATTTTTTTTCACAGATCCTCCAAATGATTTTACATCTCCTGCAATATTATCCTTTAGAATGAATGTAGCATCATTTATAATATCTTTCTGAAGATCTGTGAGTTCTTCCACCAAATATTCGCTAACTTCAAAATTTAGACTATTAATAAAGATTTCAAACAGTTTCGCTTCTGACAATTTCTAAACCTTATTCTATCGATTAAATTGTTTTTATAAATATAGCAACGAAAAGAATATAAAAATTTATTTAAAACATTGTCATTTCACTAGTAGTTATTACTAATCGTGAATTTTAGTTTATTGTGAAGATTAAATGAGTGTAGATATTATAAAAGTCTGTTTTACTTCTACTGTTTCAAAAGAAGTCCAAAATTACTTAACAGAAAACCTTAAAAAACTTTCAAATGTAGAGATTATCTTTCCGGAAGATACTTCTGAAGAAAATTTGTCAACAATAGTTCCTGATGTGGATGTTTTAATTGGATGGAGACCTTCGAAAAGAATTTTAGACAGAGCTACTAAACTAAAAGCATTTATTAATCCAGGCGCTGGTGTAAATCATCTTTTGAATTTATTTACTAGGTTAAATAAAAAACGGAAGGTTTTACTAATTAACGGGCATGGAAATTCATATTTTGTTGCTCAACATGCTGCTGCCTTACTTTTAACTTTAATGAATAAAACTATTCCTCATCATATGTGGATGAAAGAAGGAAGATGGCGTACTGGAGACAACGATGCGATGTCAATTCCGTTGCGTTTTCGAGAAATAGGGCTTCTAGGTTATGGCGCGATTAACCAAAAAGTCCATCGATTTCTCTCAGGTTATGATGTGAAGTTCCATATCCTAAGAAATAATTGGAATAAACGGGAAGACGAATTGCTGACCCCAGTTAAAAAATATAATTTCAACCAACTTTATGAATTTTTAAAAGAAATAGATACCTTAATAATTGCAATTCCAGTTACTACATTAACATCAGGGTTAATTAAAGCCGAGGAAATTGGTTTACTCGGATCAAATGGACTAATTGTCAATGTAGCTAGAGGAGAAATTATAAACCAAGAAGATCTTTACAATGCTTTGAAAAAGAGAATAATTTCAGGTGCAGCAATAGATGTCTGGTATGATTATCATCCTAACCCAGATGAAAACGGTGTTAAACGCCCTTATAAATTCCCATTTCATACACTTGATAACATTGTTTTATCTCCACATAGGGGATACTCTCCTTTCAATGATCTGTTAAGGTGGAATGAAGTAGTGGAAAATATTACTCGTATAGCTAGAGGGAGCGAAAATCTAATTAATGTTGTTAATCTTGAACAGGAATATTAATTATTTAGTTATTTAAGAGTTAAATATATTCATTTCTTCTCCAAACTATCCATAAATTATTTCTAGCAATTAAGGATGAAAGATTAGAGATAAATAAAGGTTTTTTATCATAATACTTGAAAAATTGAATACTTTAAAAGAATCCCTTATTAATCTGCTTTCAATTAAAATTTTTCATTGATACTTTGCATTATTTGTAGATTTCCAAATTTTCCCGCGAAAAAAGTGACATATAATTTTTTTTTCCAATTTTAAAAGTCTGATATTTTTTGTAAGGAAAAATTATAAAAAAAATTAAAAGATTTTTACCACTTTAAAAGATTTTCTAAAATATTTTCATATATAACTTTAAAAGCGATCAACATTGATTTACTTCTAGTATTATAACTAAAATGGAAAATAAGAACTATAGATTGTCCAATTAAGATTTTGGGTAAAATTTATTTTATCAGAATATATTAACCCACTAAAAAACAATGTTTATATATTATTTTGATATAGATAATTATATATAGAATAATCAGAAAAAAATATGGTTAAGGCGATTGGATGAAGATTGTTACCGTGAATGTACCTGAAAGTTATATAGATGCAATAAATAAATTAATAGGGCGAGATGGATTGTATCCCAGTCGATCAGAATTAATAAGATGTGCAGTCCGAGATTTCCTTATAAAAGAACTTAAACTCGCTAGTAATATGGCAAAATACAATGAAGTAGAGGTAGAAGATTTTGACGATAAAAATTTTGTTAGAGTACCAATCGAAGGGGTAAATGAAAACTCCGAACCCGTACGAGAGTTTAAAACTTACAAAATTTTAAAGAGGTTAGAATTCTAAAATTATCTATCAACGCATTTAAATATATTTTGTATTAAAAGTAGTAGTATTAATGAGTTTTTTATTCTTTTTTCTTTTTTTCTTTTAAAGTTATTAAAAGTATTCTTCGAATTAGTAGTTAAGATATTTTTGTAAGATTGAACAAATTAATTGTTTTTAGTTAAAAAACTAAAATTTATCTAGATGAATCTTTGAGTATAAAGAAATGATTGATTAAAGTATAAAAACAGTATTATAACTTTAATTTTTTAAGTTAAATATTTAATAGTAGTACTTTCTATTACAATAATATCGCAAATTAAAGGGTGTAATATAATCACGAAAAAACTACCTTTTCCAGATTTTATGGAATGGGGTATTATAAATAAGGAAAATTTTGTTGGAAAAACAACTTATGATGTTCCAATTAAGAGATGGGATCCATTATCGACAGTATCTATAAGAACAGAGGGTTTTGGTCTTAGAAAAGGGCACGATAGATATTATGGCCATTTTGCTTACATTTCGCCGATCAGAAGTGCTAGACCTAAAGGATTTACAAGCGTTGAAGAAAAGAGACAATTTTATGATTGCTCAAAGAGAGTTGCGTTAAAGCATAAAGATGTGTTCACATCAATAACAGAGGGAAAAACCACTTTCGATGATTGGGGAACACAATTAGGTGATGGTTATACAATCATAGTTACTGAAGACGAGATAAGGAAAGACAATCCCTTTTTAGAAATACCACATAAAAACCAGAGGGTATCGGACGACTGTAAAGCTTTGACATTAATTAATAGGTATCCTTCGATGGCTCGAATTATCGATCCGGATATTGAAAAATTAATAAACACAAAATTACCTTCACATTTAAAACTCTCCAAAGGTATAAATTTAGTTACAATTTCTAGGAAGTTCTATCCTTCCTTATGCTTCAATTTAATTCCAGAAGATATTTTAGCTAGTGTATTCTTGTCTATGAAAGCAGCCATACTTTATTGCGTTGAAGAAGCAATTGAAAGAGATTTTTACGATATTCCTATTTCTCCCTTTTTCAATATAGGGTTAAAAGTGGGAGGTTCTCAACCGCGCCTACATAGTCAAGTTTATATTGATTTGAATATGGACGGCCATGGAAGCAGATTAGAAGGATATCTTGAAGCATTTAAAGAAATGGGAGACGCTTGTCATCTATGTCAGACTTCTCACGGAGATAGCGATCGTGTTATCGTTAAAACAAAGTTTTGGACGTTCTATACCACAGGAAGTCCTGTAAGGAATTATCACATTCGATTTCACCCCAATGAACATTTGCGAAGGTTTTCTCAACTAAAAATCAATCAAATAAATGACCTTGCTAAAACTTTAAAGGTTATCTTCCAAGGTATGGATGACATTGCGATTGATAAAAATCGAAATATTTTATTTAACTGTTGTCCTTTTCACTATGATGCAAATTTCCACTTATTTGGAGATATTATCCCTCACGAAATTATAGGAGGAGCTGAAATGGTGGAAAATATGAGAGTTGCTAGAAAATTACCTCACTTAGCTGCTAGTGAAATTCGAAAATCAATTGAAAAATATGTTAACGAATTAGAATGGTAATAGATTTATATCTATTATTCACGATATATATAATGTAAAATTTTTGAGAGGTTCAATTTGAAAGAATGGTCTGCTATAATACTCGCTGGAGGTAGAGGAAAAAGACTCTTACCTTTAACTTCGCTTATCCCTAAACCATTAGTGAAGGTAACAAACAAACCAATGGTAGATTATTCAATAGCTCACCTTATATATGCGGATATCAAGCATATTATTCTTGCTTTGGCTTATATGGGTAAAGAATTAAAAGAATATATAGAAAAAACATGGACCCCCGACAAATTGGGTGATGTTGAGTTAGAATGTCATGTCCAAGAGAGTAACGGTACCGCAGATGCATACAGATTGTTAACCGATAGAACTGATTCTGAGAATATCGTTGTGAGTATGGCAGATATAATTACTAACCTACCAATGAAAAATTTTATGGATTTCCACTTAGAGAAGGGTGGAATAAGTACTATTTCTATGAAAACAAGTGAAAGCCATACGAGTCAATATGGTGTTGTTCTTCTCGATAATAATAGGAAAATATATCTATTTTTAGAAAAACCTGCTCCTATGGAACTGTATTTAAGTAGCATGGCTCAAAGAACAGATTTATTTTTGCATACAAACATAATTAATACAGGAATCTATTGTTTTAAAAAAGAAATTGATGGTATATTACAAGAAACAGGTTTAATGGATTTTGGCGGCGAAGTCTTCCCTTACCTCCTCGAAAATTCTTACGATTTATATGGTTA
>Ga0114921_10001327_pt1 | contig 11321 bp, 13 predicted proteins | sample BentaG_FD_87016 | JGI IMG/M metagenome (GOLD analysis project Ga0114921, IMG submission 87016) | Deep subsurface microbial communities from South Atlantic Ocean to uncover new lineages of life (NeLLi) - Benguela_00093 metaG | ecosystem: Environmental > Aquatic > Marine > Oceanic > Sediment ...
AGGTACTGCTTGTGCTCGCCGCACAAAAGCTCACCGTGCTTGCACCTCTCGCACTGGTCCAGAAGGGCCTTGTCATCGGGTTCGAAGATGTAAGCGAGATATTGATAGACCGAGCAGACCTGGGGGTTCCCCCCTCTCTTTCGCTGTTCTTTGATGGTCTCCCTGCCTCCGGTGAAGGCGTTCATTATCTTCTTCCTTGCCACCTTCGGGGTGTCCGTAGTGTATATGCTCGACCGTGGGTCAGATGCGGACATCTTGTCGGAGCCCCCGAGTGACGGGAAGAACTTGCAGTGCATGAGCGCAGGCTTCGGATAGCCGAGGTGCGGTGCAGCGTCGCGCGTGATCCTGAAGTGGGGGTCCTGGTCGATTGCGCACGGAATGAGGCACGGAACTGGCCTGCCCTGCCTCTCGGACTCTATGAATGCAGGTGCAGATTGTATGCAGGTGAAGAAGATAAGCCCGATGTTTGTGGAGTTGTTAAATCCAAAGACCGCCTTTGTGGTGGAGAATGTTGTGCGCTTTGCAACCTTTATCGCAATTTTATAGAGGCTTTTGATATATTCGGTATCGGTGAATATCTCTGTCTTTTTCGGGTCGAATCCCAAAGCGATGAAGTCGAGTGTGTTTTCGTAGGCGTGTTTCTCTACGTTTTTTAGGGTTAGCTTCTCGCTGAACATGAACTTCTCATCGTCTGTAAGCTGGAATATGAGCTTCGAGCCAAAGACGTCCTGCAGGTGCTTTGTGAATATCCAGGGCATGAGATGGCCCAGGTGCGTGTCGCCTGATGGTCCCCTGCCGGTATACAGGACGAAGGGATTGCCCCTCTCGTGCTCGGACAGTACCCTATCGAGGCCCCGGTGTGAGTAGAAGATGTTCCTGCGGAGCATTGGATGCACTGTACCGGCATGCTTTTTTATCCTGTTTATGAGCCTCTGGCCTATGGGTCTGGTGCCGAACTGCTTTACCAGCTTGTCGTAGTCGACCTCTCCTGACACTTCCCACGGTGTTACGACGAACTTTGGCATGATTTCACCTATGGAGTTATCCTCTCAATCTTATAATAGGTTATGTCGCCCTCGTCGTCCACCACTGCGAACAATATATCCTTCTTCACCCCGTGGGCCAGCCTGACTATCCTTGATACATCGTGGAAGGAGTAGACCTCGCTTTCCGGTACTGCATGAACCAGATACTTCGAGTGCTCCGATATAGATTCGCCGCGCCCGTAAACCCTGAAATGGGCGCCAAATTTAAAGCCGCTCTTGACGATGTGCCCCCTCTCGCGCAGGTCCGCATAGACCTTGTACTTGAGCTGGAAGTCCTCTTCTGCTGCGATTTTAATAATATCCTCCGGAGTTACCTCGCGCTTGCCCTTTGTGACGTTGATACTCTCTCTGCCGATGAGATACAGCCCCTCGATTAGCGAAAGCTCCAGCCTGCCGCCTACGCCTGTCTGCTTGCCAAACCCTTTTTGCAAAAGCCTGCTGGCCACTGCTTCATCGTCAACGATTATCCGGTCTTCTTTGAGAAATATGACCATGGTTAATCCTCACAGGTTAATTATATAAATACTAAATGAAAAAGGCGTTGAAAAAATGTGCGAGTCAAGGGTCTTTGTCATCAATGGCGGCAAAAAGGAGAAGATAATGGATGAGGCTGTACTGGTGAAAGATGAAGGCCACACTGTTATTATTGAAGGACTTTTTGGAGAGAGAAAAGAAGTCAAGGGAAAAATAGTTGAGGTAGACGCAGAAAGACACGAAATTCTAATTTCCAGTGATGATAGAACCCAGGACTGACTTTAAACGCCATAATATTTCGCTCCGACGAAATATTAAGACGTTTAGAAAATGGTGATCGTCTGGAGTCTCTGAGGATCTTTGAACGTCGAAAATTCGCCTTTGGTGAATTTTCAGGCATTCAAAAAAGGGTGTTGGCGTGAGGACGGATAGGGAGCGAAGCGAACGGCAACACAGGGTGAAGATTCAAACGCGCCCGGCGGGATTCGAACCCGCGGTCTACAGCTTAGGAGGCTGTCGCCATATCCAAGCTTGGCTACGAGCGCTGATGTCTATGGCTTTGACTGGTAAATATTTAAATTCTGCTGTAAATGCACCCGCAGTAATTCTGTCTGTAAAGTCCGAGGTCCCTGCTTAGCTCTACACTCTTTTTGAAGCCGTCCTTTTTCTTGAAATCCGATTCAAAAAATGGCACTCCATATTTTTCGCCTATTTCTCTGCCTATCTCGTTTATCTTCCTGGCATCCTTGTGCGGGCTTATTGTGAGGACTGCTCCGAATAGATCGTATCCCCCTTCACTGGCCTTTTTCGCGGTTTCTTCAAGGCGCATCGCATAGCAGATTTCGCACCTTTTGCCCCCCTCTGGTTCCTCTTTATATTCTTCTGTGAGCAAAAGCCACCGATCTTTGTCATATTTACCTTCGTGGAGGAGAATGCCCCACTTTTTGCCAAGAACCCGCATATCTTCCAGTCTTTTGACATACTCGTCTCCGGGGTGAATGTTCGGGTTGTAAAAGAAGGCCCCCAGCTCGTAGTCATCGCTTAAAATTTGGATTGGGTGCGTGGCGTCAGGTGCACAGCATATGTGAAGGAGCAATCTCAACCTTTGTGCCTCTTTTTGGCCTTTTCTGCAAACGCCTCAAACCTCTTTGGAACGCTTTGTGGAATGTCAGTATAGATATCTGCGAGTACCCCCGAAAGCTCGCTTGAAAGCAGCAGCAAAGCGTGCTCGTGCTCTCCTTTTGTCTTGTAAAGGTGGTTGGAGGACATTCCAGTCTCAAGATATCTACTAAAAGAGTCCTCTGAAACCCCATTGGAGACCATCAACTTCATGACAGATTCAAAAAGCTGATGGAGATAGATCAGTTCATCTTTATACAATACAATCCCATCACTATTTAACTTCAGAAGGTTTAAACTTTTTGTTTCCAATGGTGGAAAAGGTTTATATACCTATCATCCACACACCTTCAAAGAACAAAAACGTACTTTAAGGTATAAAATTATACATTGAGTGGATGATTTCATGGACTTCGACACGATTCTTGAGGACGTAAAGGGCCGATTCAAGGGATTTCACACGGATTTTGAGATGGATCGAAAACCAAGGGACCTTGGAGAGGCCATTCTGCATGCAAAAGAAATTGCAGTAATCTCGGAGATAAAACCCTCCTCCCCTTCCGGAAAGATAAGGGATGTGGAAGACCCCGCAAACGTGGCCGTCCGGATGATAGATGGAGGGGCCTGCGCAATCTCGGTACTAACGGAAGAGAAGTACTTCGGCGGGAGCCTCGAAAACCTGCGTGCGGTATCTGGCGTGTCCTCCGTACCGGTACTGCGCAAGGATTTCATCTTCGACGAAAGCCAGATAGACGAGGCATATTATTATGGGGCGGACTCCCTGCTTTTAATTGCGAGCTTTTTCACTGAGCGCCGGTTAAAGCAGTTCATTGAAAAATCCAGAAAGATGGGAATGGAGCCTCTCGTAGAGATCCACTCGAAAGAGGATATAAAAAAGGCAGAGGGGGCCGGTGCCAGAATTTTCGGGATAAACAACCGTGATAAAGACACATTAAAAGTCGACCTCAATAGAACAAAGCTCATTGAGGGTGTTGAGGGTGTAAAGGTGAGTGCATCGGGCATCAAAAGCATCACTGACCTGAAATTTGTCCTGAAATACTGCGACGCAGCGTTGATTGGTACCGAGATAATGAAAGCAGAAAATATAGAAGAGAAGGTGAGAGAGTTTGTTCGCGGTTGAAGAGGTGCTGGAGTTAGCAGCAGAGCTGACAACTCCATGTATAGTCCCTCTGGTGAAAGTTAAAGATGCAGATTTGAAACCAACAGACATATACGCCGCTTTAAGGAAGAAATCTGAACACACATTCCTTCTGGAGTCGGCCATAGTAGGGGAGAAGATTGCCAGGTATTCGTTTCTCGGAGGGAACCCAGAAAAGATGCTCAGAATCAAGGACGGAGTTCTATCAGTCGATGGCAGAGAGTCGAGCCTGAAAGACAGTCCGGCATCAGGGCTGAGGGACTTTATCCCGAAATACAACGTGTATAAAGACGGGCTGCCAAAGTTTTTCGGCGGGCTTCTGGGCTACTTTGCCTATGACATGGCGAGATACTTCGAGGATATAGGGCTGAGCACAACAGACGACCTCGGTCACGACGATGCCAGGTTCATGTTCGTAAAAGACCTCGTGGTATTTGACCACTGGCGCGATGAGATGCTCCTGATTTCAAATCTGGTAATCGACAATGAAAGCGAAGTCGCTGAGAAATACAGAAGCGCCGTGGAGAAGATTAAAGAGCTGGAGGAAATCGTCGATTCAGCGGTTCCCTCAAAAACCACCTTCAACGAAAAGCGGGTCGAGATGAAAAGCAACTTCAAAAAGGAGGAGTTCATGGCCTGTGTCGAGCAGGCGAAGGAGTATATCTACGCAGGGGACATATTCCAGGTGGTTCTTTCCCAGAGGTTTGAATGTCAGATGAATGCCGACCCTCTTCACGTGTATCTGGCCCTAAAAGAGATAAATCCCTCCCCGTACATGTACTTTTTAGAGTTCGGGGATATGAAGATCGTCGGCTCGAGCCCTGAGATCCTGGTCAAGGTGGACGGCAAGAAAGCAGTGTTAAGACCCATTGCAGGCACAAGGCCCCGCGGCAGGGACGCAGTGGAAGACGAGGCCCTCTCAAGGGAAATGCTAAATGATCCAAAGGAGAGGGCAGAGCACGTAATGCTCGTTGACCTCGGCAGAAATGACATTGGCAGGGTCTCCAAGTTTGGCTCTGTCGAAGTCGATGAGTTCATGGTGGTAGAGAAGTACTCCCACGTCCAGCACATAGTGAGCAACGTGACTGGAGAGATCAATGACGGGATCGACTCACTCGATGTCCTCGAAGCCAGTTTTCCAGCAGGCACAGTAAGCGGTGCACCGAAGGTAAGGGCAATGCAGATTATAGAAGAGCTGGAGCCTGTGAAGAGGGGGACCTATGCTGGCGCAGTCGGATATTTCGCCTTCAACATGGACATGGACTTTGCGATTACAATCAGGACCATAATTATCCAGAATGGAAAGGCCTACGTCCAGGCCGGAGCAGGCATAGTGGCAGATTCCGATCCCGAAAGAGAATACCAGGAGTGCGTCAACAAGGGGAAGGGCATGATAAGAGCACTAGAGCTGGCGGGTGATAAAAAATGAAAGTCCTGATAATCGACAACGTCGACTCTTTTGTCTACAATCTCTATCAGTATGTTGGAGAGCAGGGAGCGCACGTCGTCGTGAGGAGAAATCACATAACGCCAGCAGAAGCAGAGGAGATTGCCCCTGACAAGATTATCATAAGTCCAGGTCCCGGAATTCCAGGAAATGCCGGAAATTCAATAGAGATTATAAGGGCGTTCGGCAAAGAAATCCCGATACTCGGAGTGTGCCTCGGGCACCAGGCAATAGGTGCAGCCTTCGGGGCAAAGGTGGACAGAGCCAGTGTCATCATGCACGGGAAAACCAGTAAAATCACGCACGACGGCAAAACGATTTATAAGGATATAAAAAACCCATTCACTGCCACAAGATACCACTCTCTCGCAATCGATGAAGAAGGATTCCCCAGCGACCTTGAAATCTCTGCTACAAGCCAGGACGACGGCATAATCATGGGCATAAGGCACAAAAGATATCCCGTAGAAGGCGTACAATTTCACCCAGAGTCAATTCTCACAGGTGAAGGAAAACAGATAATAAAAACTTTCTTGGAAGGTGACGGAAGTGAATAGATTTATCAGCAAGCTGGTCGAGGGGAAAGACCTGAATTCTGGTGAGGCTGAAGAGGCCATGAAGCTTATCATGTCTGGGAGTGCTACTGATGCTCAGATAGGCGGTTTTCTTACGGCGTTGAGGATGAAGGGGGAGACTGTCGATGAGATATCTGCATGTGCCGGAGTGATGAGGACATTTGCACAGAGGATAGATCCAAAAGTAGACGGCACGCTTGTGGACACCTGCGGCACCGGCGGAGACAAAATAAAGACCTTCAATATCAGCACGATATCTACATTTGTAATTGCCGGTGCGGGGATACCGATAGCAAAGCACGGAAACCGCTCTGTAACCTCAAAGGCAGGGAGTGCTGACCTACTCGAGGCTCTGGGAATGAAAATGGATATGGCCCCAAAAGACGTCGAAAAGGCGATCGAGGACATCGGCATAGGCTTTATGTTTGCGCCCACCTTTCACAGGGCGATGAAATACGCAATAGGCCCCAGAAAGGAGATCGGCATCAGGACAGTCTTCAACATCCTCGGCCCGCTGACAAATCCTGCAAATGCGCAAGCACAGATTTTGGGTGTTTATGATGCGGACCTTACAGAAAAGATGGCCAGTGTCTTGGGGAACCTCGGCACTGAGGGGGCACTTGTAGTTCATGGTATCGGCGGCCTTGACGAGATCTCAACGTTTGGCGAGACCAAGGTATCAGAGCTTAAAAACGGAGTTGTCAATACATATAAAATTAAACCCGAAGACTTTGAAATTGAAAGGGTAACTCCAGAAGAACTCTCTGGTGGGGACGCGAAACAAAACGCGGACATTGCAGTAAGACTGCTTAAAGACAAGGAAAGCGGTGCCAGAAGGGACATCGTACTTCTAAACTCTGCCGCAGGAATATATGTTGGGGGTATGGCAGATTCAATCGCTGATGGTATGTCCTTAGCAGAGGAATCCATAGACTCCAGAGCAGCTTACGATAAACTGACTGGCCTTGTAGACATATCGAGGGGGATATGAAAGTAAAAATATGCGGGCACAGGACAGTTGCGGATGCCAAGCAAAGTGCCAAACTTGGCGCCGATTTTGTCGGAGTAATAGTCGAGGTGCCCGTGGACACGCCAAGAAAGATTTCAGCAGAGCAAGCAGCAGAGATTATCCATTCGATTGAGCCTCCTGTGCTTGGGGTCATGGTCATAATACCTGGCACAGTCAAAAATGCCGTCGAGCTTTACGAGGCTGTGAGAGCCCCCTTTATCCAGCTCCACGGGGACGAGAACCCTGAATTCGTTAAAGAACTGAGAAGCGCAGTGCCCTGCAATGTAATAAAAACAATCCATATAGAGGGAATGGACTCAATAAAACAGGCACAAAATCATGCAAAATTTGCCGACGCGATACTCCTTGACACAGCAACAGAAAGGGCTGGCGGAAGCGGTATTATTCACGACTGGAAGATTTCAAAAAAGATTGTCGAGCTGGTGGAAATTCCAGTATTCCTGGCAGGGGGCCTCACTCCAGAAAACGTGGGAGAAGTGATAGAGGCTGCGTGGCCATACTGCGTGGATGTGGCAAGCGGTGTTGAAGGCGCAGATGGGGAGAAAGATATCAGGAAAGTTAAGGACTTTATAAGGAAGGCAAAGGGTCTATAATTAATTTTTCCAGAACTCCTTGAATGTTATCCAGGTTTCCGGCAGCACCTTTTCCAGCTCTCTGTCAGACGAATATGCCCTGTCGACCATTTTTCTTTTTTTGAGGGATCTTTCGAGGCGATTGCCGAGAACCCTTTTCCAGAGCTCTTCGTACTTCATAAGCTGTTCTTTTGAGGTGTTGTCTTCAAGGATGGCATCATTTATCACCCCTGCAGCAAGTTTTCCTGCCAGAATCCCGCTGATAATACCTGCCCCGGAGATTGCATCGGTCATTCCGGCTGCATCTCCAACGAGAAGCACCCCGTCAGAATAGGTCCTTTGCAAAGGCCCTCCCACCGGAACGAGACCCGTGAGTGTCCCGGTTACTGCGGCATTTTTGAACTTCTTCGAGGCGATGGGATGCTCTCCGATGAATCTCTGCAGATACTCTTTCGGCTTTAATTTCGCGAGGGATTTTTTCGTTCCCAGCCCCACTTTTGCGCTGTTTTTGCCCGTGGGATAAACCCATGCATAGGCCCCGGGGGCATAGTCCACCCCAAAATAGGTCTCGATCACAGTCGGGTCCTCCAGTTCTACGTTTGTCATCTCATACTGGGGGCATATCGCTATGCCCTCTCTGCTCTGGGTAGGGAGGCCCGACCACTTCGCAACCCTCGAAAAGACTCCATCTGCTCCGACAACGACCCTCGATCGAACTTCCTTTTTTCTGCCGTCTTTTCTGTATTCGATGCCCTGCACACGACCATCTTTTTTCAGAAGGCCGGTAACCTTTGCACTCAGAAGAAACTCTGCACCAGCATCCGCCGCCTGTATCCCCAGAGAACTGTCAAAGAGCGGCCTGTCTACAATCCACCCCTCCATACCGGCAATCTGGACCCTTCCGCTTGGGAGATAGGTCCTCATCTCCTTTACTTCCTGCTGGATGCACCTTTTATCAATTCTAAAGTATCTCGAAACAAGCTTGGACACGTACCCGGCGCAGGGGGATGGGGAACCCACCTCTTTTTTCCGTTCCAATACCAGAACATCGAGGCCCTTTTCACAGGCGAATTTTGCAACAGAAGAGCCTGCTAGCCCGGCCCCGACGACAGCGACATCGACTTCCATAGCCAGAAATTGCCAAACTAGAATATCTATATTGCGATACCTAAATTATCCAGCATTTCATCTGCCTTTACCTTGAGGAAAGAAATCCCCAGATCATTTGCGCTGATGCCCAAGGCCAGCCCCAAGAGCTGTGGATAATGTAAAACAGGGACACCGTAGGTTTCCTTGTATTTCGTCTTAATCTCCATCTGTCCGAGGTCGTACTGAATATGACAGGCCGGGCATATTGTTATCATGCAATCTGCTCCTTCCCCTCTTATATCTGCAAGCTTTTGCTTTGACATCTCCAAAGAAATATTTTCATCAAGGCCCCTCAGCACATTGCCACAGCACTTATCTTTGGTTATATAATCCACACTGCTGGCACCGGTAATCTCTATCATCTCGTCAAGGATGTGGGGATTATCGAGCTGCATAATTTCACTGGGCCTTATTATGTGACATCCAAGGTGGGCCGCAGCCGCAATTTTGATGGGCCTTTTTATACGTGTTGCTATCTCGTCTTTTTGCGAGTAGAGGACCTCTATTAGGTGTTCTATCTCGATTTCTCCTTTGAATTCTTTTCCTGCATCTTTTAGGACAGAGTTTATGTGCTCCCTCTTATCTGCATCTTTCTTGAGGATTGCGTTGGCCCTTTTCAAAGCACCGAAACAGCCATTGCATGGGACCACCATGTCAAGTCCCATCTCCTCTGCGAGGGCGATGTTGTAGGCAGACATGGCAAGCCACGTATCGTGGGCCAGCGGGGTCTCCGAGGGGTACCCGCAGCAGATGTAGCCCTCCATATCCGCAAGCACGATTTTCAATTCGGCACATACCTTTCTCAGGGCAGCCTCATAACTGAAATCCTTGGTGGGGATAGTACATCCCAAAAAGAGTGCATATTTTTCTGTCACTTCTTATCCCCTTCACCTTTTAAAAGATCTACAATCCCTGTTTTTTCCATGATGCTTCTTGCGGCTTTTATACTGACCTTAGGCGGCTCTTTTAAGCCAATCTTCTTCCGCTGCTTTGAAACGAAGTCCACGAGGGTATTTGTGAGTGCATTTTTATATACCATCCCCATAACCTTTTGGAACTTTGTAGGTGCTACGCCCTTCCTCAAGGCTTCGCTTTGAAGCTCCATTATCACGTCGGTGACCTTCACATTCTGGGGGCAGTGCTCATAGCAGTTATAGCATGCAGCACACATCCAGATGGTGCTGTCATTTACGAGCTCAGGGATTTTCTCATGCTGGGCCTTCTCCACTATATCCCTTGGTCTAAAGCTCATCTCAAGGCTTGAAACCGGACAGCCGCCGCTGCAAACCCCACACTGGTAGCACGTGTAGACCATTTCCCTGAAGTTTGTTGTCTCACTACTCAAGGAGCCCGTCACCTTTAGCCCTCTCAATCTCCTTAGCAAAATATTCCTCTGCCTTTTTACCATCCATCAGATTTTTGAGGTCGTCGTCGAGGCTTGTGGGTCTGACGACTATAAACCAGGGGTCATCTTTTAGAATAGAGGGATCGTCGGCAGCCGCCTGATTGATCTCTAAAACCTCACCGCTTACAGGGGAGTTGAGTTCTGCCGTGGCCTTGACCGTCTCCACCACTCCGAATGCCTCCCCTCTGGTGACAGTAACTCCTGTGCCCGGGAGCTCGATATAGACGAGGTCTCCAGCCAGAGTCAGCCCGAGATTAGTCAGCCCGACCCTGATGTTGTCTCCTTCCTGCTTTGCCCACAGATAGCTACCGGAGCTTTCATAAAAGCAGTCGTCCGGAAATTCGATTCCATCTATCTCCATTTCAAACTCACCTGTTACTTTTACGTATTTAAATTATCTCTCATATCTATTGGTTATGGGCATTCTTCTACCAGACCCCAGGGCCTCTGGTGTGATCCTTATCCCGGGGGGGGCCTGCTGTCTCTTATATTCGTTGTGGTCTACCCTCCGTATGACGTCGTCTACAACCTTCGGGTCGTATCCGTTTGCGATAATGTCCTCTCTGCTTTTGTTTTCCTCGATGTAGGCGTTAAGGATCGGATCTAGGACATCGTAGGGGGGCAAGGTGTCGGTATCCTTCTGCCCCATCCGCAATTCTGCCGACGGTTCTTTTGTGAGAATATTTTTCGGTATTACCTTAATGTACTCGGCCAATTTATACACCATAGTTTTTGGTACATCTGATATGGCAGCGAGGCCACCGGTCATGTCCCCGTATAGGGTGGTATACCCAACAGCGGTCTCTGATTTGTTGCCTGTTGAGAGGACAAGATACCCGAACTTGTTTGACAGTGCCATCAGGACATTGCCTCTAATCCTGGCCTGGATGTTTTCTTCTGTTACGTCTGGCTTTTTGTCTTTGAATTCCTCTGACAGCATCCTGGTATAGGCGTTTACCACGTCAGAAATCGGGATAACTTTATATCCAATCCCCAGAGTTTCTGCAAGAGTGCGGGCGTCCTCTGTGCTCTCTACAGATGATATTTCGCTTGGCATAGAGACTCCAACGACATTTTTTGGTCCCAGTGCCTTTGCAGCGAGTGCAGCAGTCAGTGCAGAATCCACGCCTCCGCTCAGGCCGATTACAACCTTTTTAAATCCGTTTTTTCTGACGTAATCACTTATTCCCATAACCAGGGCACTGTAGATTTCTTCTAGTTGGTCTTGAGAGGGCCCAATTTTTTTGGCACCGTTCCCATCCAAACCAGCCACCACAAGGTCTTCCTGAAAGCGTTTGCACTTTGCAACAAGCTCTCCCTTTTCATTGAATATGCAACTCCCGCC
>Ga0114921_10001328_pt1 | contig 11317 bp, 9 predicted proteins | sample BentaG_FD_87016 | JGI IMG/M metagenome (GOLD analysis project Ga0114921, IMG submission 87016) | Deep subsurface microbial communities from South Atlantic Ocean to uncover new lineages of life (NeLLi) - Benguela_00093 metaG | ecosystem: Environmental > Aquatic > Marine > Oceanic > Sediment ...
AAGTCTCTGAAGGGTTGCGTAGGCCTTGGAGCAGAGCGGAGAAGCAGGGTACCCGGGCCACGGTTCAATACGGGTCACAACATCACCCTTCTTAAAATACTTTATTCCGCAAAATGGCACTTCGTTACAGGCATCACAGAAGGTGTATCCCTCTGTCTCCTCCTCAACCTCTGCAGCTTTTGCCCGGGTCGGAGAAAACATCTCTCTATCACGCGAATCTTTTTTCGGATCCATACAAAATCCTCCTTTATAGAGAAGCTAACTCCTACTCCCCCAGATAGGCCTCAATAACATTTTTATCATGAACCACCTCCTGTGGCGTCCCTTCAGCTATTTTCTCCCCATAATTAAGAACGATTAGCCTGCTCGAAATGTCTAATATGACTTTCATCACATGCTCTACTACTATCAGGGTTATCCCGGAATCCCCTATTGCCTTCACTAATTGCAGGGCATCCTCCATCTCTGCCGGATTTAATCCAGCCATCGTTTCATCGAGCAAGAGCAGCTTGGGTTTGGTGGCCAGCGACCTGGCAATCTCCACCTTCTTACGATCGACCAGCCCAAAGGATGCGGCCACCGACAATCTCTTTTCACCCAGACCGATAAATTCCAAAATCTTCTCGCATTCCTCCTCAGCCTGTCTCCTGCTCAGGACCGGTTCACTACCATACATTCTGCCGATCATAACATTCTGCAAGGCTGTCATCTGTGCAAAAGGCTTGGTCAACTGGAAAGTCCTGGCTATACCACTCTGACATATCTTATGAGGCTTAAGACCCGTTATATCCCTTCCATCAAACTTGATCTCGCCTTTATCTGGCTTAAGAACACCGCTTATTAAATTAAATAGTGTAGTCTTGCCTGATCCATTGGGACCGATAAGGCCGACTATCTCGCCTTTATTAACGGCAAGGTCTAGATCCCTGATGGCTACCAGACCTCCAAAGGCCTTCAATAAATTCTTTACCTCGAGAATCAATTTAAATGCTCCCCCCTGAAGTACGCTTGCGAAATCTTGTCATCAGCTCAATCAATCCTCCCGGCAAGAATAAGACCACCATAATAAACAGGGCACCAAACACCGCAACGTGAATCCCTCCTGGCAGATACAGGGAGAGGATTTGTTTAAGCAAAACGAAAAAGACCGATCCGACTATTGGTCCTACGATCGTGCCCACACCCCCGACAAAGACAATAATTACCGCGTCAAAGGTCCAAACCGGTTCAAACAGACCACCCGCTCTGAAGGCGGCGCTGTAATAGGCGTAAATCCCACCGGTTAAGCCCGCAAGGAAGGTGCTGATGGCAAAGGCCAGGAGCTTGTATCTCTGTGTATCAACCCCAGAGGCCTCGGCCGCGTCTTCATCCTCACGTAAAGACATCAACCCCAGTCCGAGCCTCGAACGGCTTATCCAGTAAACCGCGGCCACTGTCAGCACCGCTATTAGGAGACTGAGATAATATCGGGGAATCAGGCTATAGGCGCCCAGAAGTTTCATGGGCATGACATCGGCCTCAGGAAGGATAGTATAAAAGACTAGTCTTAATATCTCCGCCAGGACCAGGGTCCCTATGATGAAGTATATACCCCTCAGCCTGAAGGCGGGAAATCCTATAATCATGGCAAAGATCGTGGCCGCCAATCCCCCACCCAGTATGGCGAGTGGAAGGGGCAGCCCGAAATGTAGCCAGATGTAGCGGGCGGCTAGGGCCCCTGCCCCAAAAAAGGCAGCATGCCCGAGGTTTATCTGACCGGTGTATCCGCCAAGGATATTCCAGCTCTGGGATAGGGCAATATAGAGTAGGGTCAAGTAGAACCAAGTTAAGACATCGGTTCGCGTGAATATCAGAGGCACAAGGATTAGGAGAACGATTATGCCCCCACTTACTGAAAATTGTTTCCAGTTGCTCACTAACTATTACCTATCGGAATCCTTACAATACATTGAAATTATAGGTCTTTTGTTGGCATTGGACTAATGCTAGCCACCTGCCCGCGAGCGCTTGGACGAGGCGGGCGGGCATGGAATGATGGAGTATTGGAGTGCTGGAGTAGTGGGTAATATTAGCATAGGGCATAGCGAGAAGTCCTAAGCGTGAAATACCAACAGCCATGCGCCATACGCTTTGCTCCATGCTCTTTGGAACCCATCCCTCCAGTACTCCAATGCTTCCTGGCCCAGACCTGGCTTGCAGGACCGGAGTTCCACATACTCCTCTTCCGAAATATTCTGGCGACAACAGCGTATTCCAGGCAAGTCGCGCCAGGGCGGACCAATACTCCAATCAGGGCGAAGCCCCTAAGTTGGCCTCCTTACGCCTTCCCAAACAGCCCCTGTGGTCTGAACATCAGAATCAACAGAAATATCACCATACCAAGTGCCACCGTATAGGGGCCCATAAAAATGGCGCTGACCGACTCAACAACCCCCAGGATTATACCCGCAAAAAATGCCCCACCAACGCTCCCGATTCCCGCGAGCACCAAAACGATGAGGGCCGTTATTGTCCAAGGCATACCCATATCCGGGGTAACTGTTTGGGTCATACCAACCAAAACTCCGGCCAGACCAGCTAAGGCAGTACCCAAGGCGAATGTGATCAAATAGGTCCGTTCAACATTGATCCCTATCAGCTTTGCAGACTTCCAGTTCTCGGTCGTCGCCCGGACGGATTTGCCGAAATAGGTCTTGGTCAGCAAAAGGTGCAGACCGAGAATGACCACCACAGCCACTAACAGGCCGGCCAGAGGGACGTAACCACATCGTACTCCGAGAATTGGGAACGACTCACCACTATAGAATGGAGTTATGGCCCTCTCGTCGGCAGTCCAGAGCCATCTCGCTACCTGGGGAAATATCAGGAATAGGCCGAATGCGACGAGCAAGGTATTTTTTACCTTTGTCTCTTCATGGAATCTGGCCAAACCGGAGAAGAGAAGCTTATAAAAAGCCGCCCCGAGCAGGAACAGGGCAATGGCTATCAACGGTAGGCCCAACAAGGGGTCTATATCATACAGGGTAAATAGCCAAAATGCCATGTAGCCGCCCACCATCAGGAATTCGCCGTGGGCGACGTTGAGGATTTTCATGACCCCGAAGGTCAAAGAAAGGCCTACTGCTATCAGCCCGTATAGCGCACCGATATTGATGCCGTTGACAAATGTCTGAGCCACAAGTCCAAACATCATTCACACACCTCAAACTGAGCCTGTGCCAAGATAGGCATCCCTGACTTTTTCATCATCCAAAAGGCTTTTGGTGTCACCATGCCTTGCAACATGCCCATTCTCAATGATATAGGCCCTTTTGGCGAGTCCCAGAGCGGCGCGAACATTTTGCTCTACAAGAAGGATGCTTACCCCGGACTTATTTATCTGTTCAATTACCTCAAAAATACTCTTCATTATTAATGGAGCCAATCCCAAGGATGGCTCATCACACATCAGCAGCTTTGGCTTGGCCATCAGGCCCCGGCCTATGGCAAGCATCTGTTGTTCTCCTCCACTCAAGGTCCCTGCCACCTGCTTTCTTCGCTCTTCAAGTACAGGAAATAGCTTATAGACAGATTCGAAGGTCTCGTTTCTTGCCTTCCGGCTTTCTGGTGTAAAGGCGCCTAACTCCAAATTTTCCAAGACACTCATACCGGGAAATATCCCCTTTTCTTCAGGGATCAAACAGACGCCCAATGCCACCACCTTATGGGTCGGCTCCTTATCCAGGCACACGCCATTGAAAATAACAGTTCCAGAGGCTGGAGTGAGCAGCCCGGATATGGTTTCAACGGTAGTGGTCTTTCCTGCGCCATTGGCACCAATGAGCGATACCAGCTCCCCTTCCTCGACCTTAAGGGAAACATCCCACAGGGCCTGAAGGTCTCCGTGATAGACATCTACATTGTTGACTTCGAGCATGCGCCTCCTTAGATGAACTCTATTCCCCGCTGGCTACGGGCCCTTTGACCAGGGCTGCACAGGGCTTCATAATAAAGGCCGTCCCCATTACTTAAAGGGACGGCCTTCAATCATCTCTGGTTATCTCTCAGACCATTTTGGTTGCCACTTCAACGGTTTTGTCGGGATCATGTCTCCGTATTCCTTGCCATACCTGTTGACGTAGACAATGCGTGTCTTTCCGCCCAACCACTGAAGAACCACGATCAAGCGATTTTTAGCCCAGCCCTGGGCGCTGAAGCGGATACGCCCGCACACTGTCTCCATATCGGTGGCCCTTACGGCATCCCGAACGGCCTTCCTGTCCAGAGTGCCTGCCTTGTCAATGGCGGCGGCCAGTACCTGGAAAGCAGTATAGGCTGAGCCCACAATCAGGTCTGCCTCTTTTTTGCCCGTCTTTTTCTTATACTGTTCTACTATATAATCATTCCCCGGGAGTTTTAGATCGGGGCTCCAGGCACAGGGTAAGCAGACGTAGTCGGACAGTTCGCCCAGGGATGAACCAAATCTCGCACCCTCTGGAGCCCTGATCCAGTAGATGAGTTTGGGACTAAAATCAAGCTCTTTCATCTGCTTTATGATGGCTGGACCTATAGGTGGCAGGGGATAGGCGAGCAGTATCTCAGCCCCGGCGGCCTTGGCCCCCGTTATCAAGGCACTGAAGTCCTTAGTCCCTGCGGGATACCTTTTATGAAACACAACCTCAAAACCTTTCACCTTTGCTCCCTGTAGCCAATAAAGGCCGGCCTCTCGGGCGTCCAACTGGTTGATCTCGAAGATGGCGACCTTATTGGGTCTTGGTTTGGGCTGGGCCTTGATCATGTCAAAAACCAGCGGTGAGAAGAAAGGAGTCTTAAAGAATATTGAGAAAAGCCATTTGTTGCCAAGCTGATGAGGCATCCAGCCGCCACAGCCTGGGCCTACCCACACCATCTTATTCTTCATGCAAATGGGCGTGCCCATCTCGAATGAGCCACAGCCAAGACCTCCCAGATTGGCTACTGCACCCCAAGAGTTTGCAACCTCAAGCTGGGTCTGGGTCTTCAGTCCATCCGACTCATCGTCTAAAACCCGCAGTTCTACAGGGATCTTCTTGCCGTACTCCTTGACATATATACCGCCCTCAGCGTTAACCTTTTCTGCAAATATCTCGTATGAAGGTTTGATCTGCGTGCCCATACCGGACATTCCTCCGGTAAGGGAGAGAACGCTACTTATCTTGATGGTTTTTGGTACGGCCTGGGCATCGGTTCCAAGGCCCAGCACTAACCATACTGAGCACAGACAGATACTCACTAATATGAGTAAACATTTTTTCATCTTTATACCCCCTTTTAAGTTCTGTTTTTGTGAAAAACATCTGTTGCTACCCTAGACCTGAACTCATCACCTCCTCTCGTAGGAAAGGCCTGGGCATTTCCAGGTTTTCCTTGGGATTGATATCCAGAGCTAATACACCTCACATCCCGGCAATCCGCAAGAAATAAGGTGGTCGCTGGGATAGTTAAAAATCACCTCGCAACCATCCTTAGTAACCACAATTTCTTCCTCGATTCGGGCAGCCCCTGAGCCATCCTCTGCCCCACACCAGCACTCGACGGCAAAGGTCATGCCCTCTTTAATTTCTGTGGGATGATCAAAGCAGAATCTGCGGGAAAGGATCGGTCGTTCCCACAGGCTCAACCCTATGCCGTGCCCGTATTGGAGAAGATAGGCCTCATCCTCATCGCGATAGCCGAACTCTTCGGCAGCAGGCCAAACTGCACAAACATCAGCTGTGGTGACCCCTGGCTTGATGGCATCGATCGCCGCACTGACCCATTGAGAGGTCTTCTCATAGGCCTCGATCTGGTATTTATTGGGTTTGCCGCATATGAACGTGCGATAGTAACAGGTATGGTAGCCATTAAAGGAATGCATCAAATCCAGGAAAACCATATCCCCCGGTTGAATAATCCGGTCAGCAAAGGTATGGGAATGTGGTTTTCCCCTTGGCCCGGACACAGAATTGACGCACTCCACCCGCTCCGAACCCAGCAAATATAGCTTCTGGTTAGCAAGGGCCACCAGTTCGTTTTCTCTAGTGCCTGGCCGGATAGCCCTTGCAATGTCTTCGTAGGTCGCGTCCACCATGCTGGCAGCCTGCTTCAAGAGTTCAATCTCATCCTCTGTTTTACACTCCCTGGCATCGAGCATGGCCTGCTGGCCATCGACCACCTCAATACCTTCTTTTTCCAGTGCCCTCAGCATGGAAAGCTCGACCATATCAATGCCCAAGGGTTCTTTTTCCACACCGTAGTCTGTCAATACTCTTTTGATCTGCTTGGCAAAGTCGTCTTGAACATTCATTGCAGGCGGCAGGGCCCCCACCATGTTGGCAATGGGGGGTTCCATCCTTTCTTCCATCCACGGGCAGGTAATTCGCTTTGCCGGGACAGCAGGGTCAAATAAATAGGCACCTCCCTCTCTTGGGCACAAGGCGTAACGGTTCATCTTGTCTCTGCACCACTCCCCGATATGGGTCCCGGTGATGTACCGGATGTTGTCGAAGTTGAAGGCCAAGACAGCCCCCAGCCCTGTCGCCTTGACTGAGGCCTGTGCCTTTTGGAATCGCTCTTGGATTAGACGAGGGAAATTGACCCCGACCTCCCAGTCAGTGGCCATGGTTCCCCATTTGGCGGTTGCGTGCGGTCTGTTATACTTCATGCTTAACCTCCTGAAGCATACCTTCCTTCTTCCCATTATATAGATTTTAGGATGTTACATACGTCTATATCCTTTTTCAATATGAAAATATCTGGGTCCAAAAGGCTGCAACACCCAAAATTTAACGGTTCCTGAATTTCCACAACTTATTGAACCTAAAGGACTGTTTCTAGCTTTATCTTTCCACCTGTCCCATCGAATAATGGAATGCTGGAATGATGTAATAACGGCCAGCAAAAGCGGGGAAAGTGATATCAATGGTTTTTCTTCCTCCCTGCCCGCTCGTGCCTCGCAGTGGCAGGCGGGTAGACCCATTACTCCTGTACTCCGATATTCCAATGTTCCAATTTGGGCGAAGCCCCTGAGTTCCATGACCTTTTGGTCTGCTAGAGTTTCTTAGGCGAGTGGATTGCCAGGCCGCTCCAATCCATAGCCGCCTCCATGAGCGTCTCGCCCAGCGTTGGGTGCGGCTTGATAACCCCGGCTAGGTCTTCGACTGCGGATTCCATGGTCATGGCCATTACCGGCTCACCGATGAGTTCGGTGGCGTGCGGGCCCAGAACGTGCACACCTAGGATCTCACCTGTCTCAGAATCGCCGACTATCTTTGCCAGGCCGTTAATATCTCCTATGACCCGAGCCCCACTACTGTTTATGTAAGGGAACTTGCCCACATTTATTTGCCGGCCTGTAGCCCTGGCCTCTTCCTCGGTCAAGCCAACAGAGGCTATTTCAGTGAATCCCCAGATGCAGCGCGGGATCAGTCCCGGTTTAACCTCCTTGTTGCCGCCTAAGATGTTGGCCACCGCCACCTCGGCCTCGGCAAAGGCCTTGTGCGCCAGCATCATTCCACCAACCAGGTCTCCTATAGCGTAGATGCCAGGCAGGCTGGTCTCAAGCCGTGGGGTGACCTTGACAAAAGGCCCATCGGTTTGCAGCCCCAGTTTGCCCGTTTTGATGCCGTCCAGAACCGGCACCCGGCCAGTGGCCACCAGGACCCGGCCAGCCCTGAGGGTCTGGGCTTGACCTATCTCGTTCTCATAAGTAACCTCGACCTTCTCATCGTGTACAGCCACTTCCTTGACCTTTGCGTTGAGGTTGATCTTAACGCCACGCTGCTCCATGAGCTTCCGCATAGCCCGCCTGATCTCCTCGTCCTCGGTCGTGAGGATATCCGGAAGCAATTCTAGAATGGTCACCTTGCGGCCAAGAGTCCGGTAGATAGCGGCCATCTCCGCACCGATCACGCCACCACCGATGATGATTAGCTTCCCCGGGATATCCTCGGAATCAAGGGCCTCGTCCGTGGTCTGAACATAGTGTCCATCCAGTTCAATAAAGGGTGGTACCGCAGCTTTTGAGCCGGTGGCCAAGATCACGTGTCTTGCCTGGTACTCCTTGCTCGCTCCATCGGTCAGGCTGGCCCTCACCCGGCCCGGTGCAATCAACTCACCCAGGCCTTGTGCGACATCTATCCCGTGGCTTTGAATAATCTTTCCAAGACCACTAACAAGGGTCTTCACCACCTGCCTTTTCCGGGCCACCATCTTGCCCAGATCGATCGAAAGTGCCTCAGCACCGCTCATGACCTGCGACGTTTTCGCCGCCTCCAGGAGCTTGGCATCCCAAATGAAGCACTTGGTTGAGATGCAACCCCGATTCAGGCAGGTCCCACCCAGGGAATCCTTTTCCACTAAAATGACCTTCAGGCCGTGCTGGGCGGCTCTGATCGCCGCTACATAGCCGCCAGGTCCTCCACCGATAACCGCCAAATCGTACATCGCCCCCCCCGATCCGCCTACTGTTTAACGAAGGTGAAGGCCGGCCCCTCCAACTTCCATTTCAGGTTTTGGAGGAAGTCGGCCGCTACCGTGCCGTCAATTATCCTGTGGTCAACCGAAAGGCCAAAGGTGCTAACCTTTTTTGCCTTCACCGCCCCATCCACCAGGGTAAGCTCATCCCGGGTCTTGCCAACTGTAAGAATGCCGCTCTGGGGAGGATTCAAAATGGCAGTGAAATAGGTGATATCGTACTGGCTCAGGCTGGAGATAGTGAAGGTACCCCGTTCAATCTCATCCATGGATAACCTCCCGCTACGAGCCCGCTCGACCAAGTCCTCCCGCTGGCGGACGATCTCAACCAGTCCAACCTTGTCTGCATTGGCGATGGCCGGAACAATCAGGCCATCTGGCAAGGCCACGGCCAGACCCATGTTTACCTCGGGCAAGATGTGGATCTCCTCGCCCTTTAAAGTGGCGTTAAGAACTGGGAAATCAAGAATATTCAAGGCTACTGCCTTGATCAGCAAGTCATTAATCGACGGCCGCAACCCAGATTCTTTCTCAAAGTCAGGCAGGATATCCCGCCTCAAATCCAGAAGCGGGTCCATCCAGACATCTGTGAAGAAGTATATATGCGGCGCAGTAAGAGCGCTCTCTGACATCCGGCGTGCAATGACCCGGCGTATGGTGTCCATCCGGATGACCTTGCCAAGACCGGGAGCAGCTGCCTCCTCTATTGACCGGTATAAATCCGCCCGCATAATCCGCCCGCGGACACCTGTGCCCTCGATCCCTTGCAGAGGAATGCGCTCTTTTTCGGCCAGCCGGTGGGCGAGCGTCGAGGCCTTAGCAGCGGGTTCTGGCCCAGGCTTCAAAGCTGCCTCCACATCACGGATGAGGATAGTTCCTCCCGGACCGGTGCCGCTTACTGTTTCCAGGTCAAGGCCCTTATCTTGGGCCAGCTTCCTGGCCGCTGGAACCACCTTGATGGCCCCTCCTGGCGCAGCCTCGGCCACCCCAGCCGGCCGCACCTGGTGCGGCATAGGAGCGGGCACATGCTCAGCCTGGGTCACCGCTTCGGCCTCAGCCGCTGGAACCTGTGCAGACAGGGCTGCGTATTCGACAGGTAGTTCCTCGCCAGGCTCGGTTATGACCGCCACCAGTGTGAGTACGGGTACTTCAACGCCAGCCGGGACCAGTATCTTGGCAAGGATTCCGGAGGCTGGGGACTCAACCTCGGTCGTGACCTTTTCCGTCTCGACGATAAAGATGATTTCCCCCTTGTCAACGGGATCCCCCTCTTTTTTCATCCATTCAAGGATTGTACCCTTCTCAACCGTGATGCCGAGCATGGGCACAACAACTTCAGTAGCCACGGCTCTCCTCTCTCTCAGGCATACTCCATTAACCGTTTGATTGCAGGTAGCAGATCCTTAACGTCAGGGATGTAGGCCTGCTCCAGCGGCGGCGAGAAAGGCACCGGCGTATCGGGAGAGCAGACCCTGACAACTGGTGCTTTGAGGTCAAAAATTCCCTCCTCTGCGACGAGGGCCGAGATCTCGGCTGCCACGCCGCAGGTTCTATGGCCTTCGTCTGCTACCAGGAGTCTGCCGGTCTTCTTGACCGACTCCAGGATAGTCACCTTGTCCAAGGGCGTAAGTGTCCTTGGATCGACTATCTCCAAGTCGATACCTTGCTTTGCCACCTCCTCTGCCGCTTTCAGCGAACGCAGCACCATGGCATGCGTGGCAACGATGGTAATGTCGCTTCCCTTTCGCTTGACCTCCGCCTGGCCAAAGGCAATGGTGTAGCTCTCCTCAGGAACGGGTCCTTTCTCAACATAGAGCTTCTTGTGCTCTACGAAGATGACCGGGTTATCATTTTTGATGGCCTCAATCATCAGACCCTTGGCATCATAGGGCGTTGACGGCACAACTACATATAACCCCGGGATATGCATGAACAAGGCGTGAAAGCTCTGGGAGTGCTGTGCGGCAGCACCCCGGCCAGCCCCGATATTGATCCTTAGTACCATCGGGACCCTGCCCCTGCCCCCGAACATGTAGTGCATCTTGGCCATCTGATTGATGATCATGTCCATACACACGGTGGTGAAGTCAATAAACATAACCTCAACAACCGGCCGCATTCCGGTCAGGGCAGCTCCCACGCAGCCACCGACGAATCCAGCTTCGGAGATGGGAGTGTCAATCACCCGCTCCTGACCAAATTCATCCAGCAAACCCGCTGTGACCTGGAAAATACCACCATATACGCCGATGTCTTCCCCGAGCAGGACCACCCGCTCGTCCTCCTTCATACATTCTCTCAAAGCTTCGTTGATCGCCTGGGCATAGGTTATTTCTCTCATTTTCCTTCATCTCCTTACACGTACACGTCCTCATACATATCCTCAAGGGCAGGAAAGTCACTCTCATTGGCAAAGGCTACGGCTTCGTCGATTTCCTCCAGGACTTCCTTTTTTAGGGTATCCATCTTCTTCTTGGTGAGAATCTTATCCGTGATCAGTTTGGCGGCGAGCCGCTCAATCGGATCTTTTCTTTTCCAGCCTTCGATCTCCTCTGTAGTGCGGTAGCGTCTACCCTGGTTCGGGTCGCCCTCATGGTGGCCACGCCAACGGTAGGTTCTGCATTCGATAAGGGAGGGACCTTCGCCGGCCCATCCCCTCTTCAAGGCCTTCAGTGAGGCCTGATATACCTCTAATACATCATTACCATCTACAGCGACGCCAGGCATATCATAGTTGGCAGCCCGAAATGCAATATCTTGGATAAGGGTTTGTTTCTCCCGGCTCACCGATATTCCGTACTGATTGTTCTCGCAGACAAAAATGACCGGGAGCTTATAAAGTGAC
>Ga0114921_10001330_pt1 | contig 11316 bp, 8 predicted proteins | sample BentaG_FD_87016 | JGI IMG/M metagenome (GOLD analysis project Ga0114921, IMG submission 87016) | Deep subsurface microbial communities from South Atlantic Ocean to uncover new lineages of life (NeLLi) - Benguela_00093 metaG | ecosystem: Environmental > Aquatic > Marine > Oceanic > Sediment ...
CTACGCTGAAAAAGCCCGAGCGTTAGTATCCTTGTAGGATTACCGGCAAGAAGTCTTTCCTGTGGGTTAAGCACTTGATTTTTTTGGATTGAGCCTCGGTCGACTGGTTACCGGGGTGAGGTAGGTTACCCGATTCCCTTGCTTTACTTCGAACAACTGTTTGCCGACTGCTGTACGAGCCATCTTGGGTGCGTCTGAAAAGCGCACTGAGCGAGCAGCTCCTTTGGCAAGGTGGATCACTACTCGGTTGGATGGATGGCCAATAGCAGCACCCACCAGGTGCACATCTTCTCCTGATTTCCAGGCTAACACACCCTTGCCGTGGCGTCCTTGTCGAGGGAATTTGTTGAGCGCACTTCGCTTTGCGAGTCCGTCCTCGGTCAGCAGTAGAAGATCACCACCGGGGACAGCCAAGCCCATTCCCACAACACGACTTTGTGGATCATCGAGCCGAATGCCACGCACGCCACTAGCAGCAAACCCCATCGGGCGGACATCCGTCTCAGGGAAGCGGATCGCCATTCCCGTGCTGGTAATCAGGCAAATGTCATCCTTACCTCTCGTAAGGTGAATCCAACCAAGGACGTCTGTGTCAGCGATCTTGATGGCCTGAAATGCCTTAGCTGAAGGACCCGGGAAGACATGCCGGCTGGTCTTCTTGACCATGCCGTTGACCGTACCAAGAATCAAGAAACCCTCGTCCGTATTTTTTTTCGTTTGCCCAAGAGGCAGGGCAATTCCAGCAACGATTTCAGCCTCTGGATCAAACGGGGTTGCTGCGGCGACTAATATCCCTTCCGTTGAACTATTACCTTCTGGGAGAGTATGGACGGCGACCGCCACGGCTGACCCTCGTGTATCGAAAAGGTAAAGGGTATCCCGCACATTAGCCCCTATTATCAAACGCGGTGCATTACGAACGGAGAGGCGTGGGAGGCGGGCGGTGGGTGTGCGCCAGATCAGGTTATCACGCGATATTACCACCCAAGTTTCCTTGGTTGGTGCTAGATCGGTTGCAGTCAATATAGGTTGAGCGCGTTTGCCCTTGGTTCTCTTGATAATCTGAGTTCTTCGGCGGTCGCCATAGTGTGATTTATTCCGAGATAGTTCTTCGGCGATGTGCAATCGCATCTTCTTCTTTGAACGTAGCAGTCCCTCAAGTTCAGTTATACGCGCGCGCACCTCTTTATATTCCTGGTCGATTTTCTTACGTTCGAGATTCGATAAACGACGTAATGGCATGTCCAGGATGGCATTTGCCTGGATCTCGCTTAACTTTAGACGACGTTGTAGACGATTACGTGCCTGGTCGGCATCCTTGGAAGTACGGATCATCTGAACGACCTGATCTAGATTCTTAAGAGCCACCCGAAGACCGGTTAGAATATGTTCACGCTCCTGGGCCCGGGCTAGATCATACTCACTACGGCGTTGAAGCACCTCGAGCCTGTGATCCAGGTAGACTCGTAGAGATTGTTTCAGACCAAGCAAACGTGGCTCGCCGTTTACCAGAGCTAGCAATATCACGCTGAAGGTTGTCTGCATTAGTGTGCGGCGGTATAGCTCGGCAAGCACCTTCTCTGGTTTGGCTGTCTTTAACAACTCAATCACGATGCGCATTCCATGTCGATCGGATTCGTCGCGTAGATCGGACAAACCTACCAACTGGCCTGAGCGAGCAAGCTCAGCGATGCGTCCGATTAGGTTGGATTTGTTGGTCTGGTATGGCAATTCGGTAATGATTATGCGCGAACGCCCTCGCCCCATCTCCTCGACATGAACCCGAGCTTGGACGGTGATCTTACCCCGCCCGGTACCGTAGGCTGCAGTCAATCCCTCGCCTGTACCTATATCATGCAGGATGATACCGCCGGTGGGAAAGTCTGGTCCCTGAATGAATTTCATCAGGTCGTCGAGGCTGATTGACTCTAGGTTGGACCAATTCTCCAGCATGTAGATAAGCGCATCGCACACCTCGTTCATGTTGTGAGGGGGGACTGAAGTCGCCATACCTACTGCAATTCCGGTGGCGCCGTTGACGAGCAGGTTCGGGATGCCAGCCGGGAGCACGGTTGGCTCCTGGAGTGATCCATCGAAGTTGTCAATGAAGTCTACGGTGTTTTTTTCAAGATCAGCCAACATATCTGTTGCCAGCGGGTTCATGCGAGCTTCGGTGTAACGCATAGCTGCTGGTGGATCACCATCAACCGAACCGAAGTTGCCTTGGCCGTCGACCAAGGGGTAGCGCATTGAGAAATCCTGAGCCATGCGGACCATAGCATCGTAGACGGCCATATCGCCGTGCGGATGGTATTTACCGAGCACTTCGCCGACAATGCGTGCGGATTTCTTGAAACCCATGTCAGGACGGATGCCCATGGCATGCATTGCGTGTAAGATGCGGCGGTGGACGGGCTTTAAACCATCGCGAGCGTCGGGCAAGGCGCGGGCTACAATCACGCTCATGGCATAGTCCAAATAGGATTGCTGCATCTCATCGTTGATATCGATCAGACGCACAAGACCAATTTCCATGTATCACCTCAAAGGGAAGATCTGGTTGACGAGAGTATGATAAGGGTTCTAGCGGTGGGCGTCAATTGTAGGTGGGCGTGGTGGGAAATCACCACCCTTGCATGGTGTACACCTCTATGCTAGAATAAGTTGGTCAGGTCTCAGATTGAGTTGTTGTCTGGAAAAGTGGGTTTCCCCCCACTTTTTTCTACATATGAACCCCCTCCAACAACGACCTGACAGAGGAAGCAAGCAGATGAAGAGTGAATTTGCCCTTGCATTTAACGAGATCGCCGAGCGCTTCGGCCTCCCGCAAGATACTGTGATGGAGGCTGTGGAAGCGATGATGATCTCCGCTTATCGCCGCTCGGTATACGCCTCCAGTGCGCAAACAGTCGAGGTCAAGATCAACCCCGAGACTGGCACAGTACAAGTGTACGCTGAGAAAGAAGTTGTCGAGACGGTCGAAAACCCTTCGACTGAGGTCTCTATGAAAGAAGCTCGGAAGGTCGAACCCGAGGCAGAGTTGGGGGGCGTGATTATGGTTGAATCGACGCCCAAGGACTTTGGTCGGGTGGCGGCACAAACAGCCAAACAAGTGATCTTACAGCGTCTGAGGGAGGCCGAGCGCGAGGCGCAGTACGCGGAATTTATTGAACGCGAAGGCGACATGGTCCATGGTACGGTGCATTCCATCACACCGCAGGCTGTGACAGTGGGGTTGCTGGGTCGAGCGGAAGCGATCCTGCCTAGAAATCAACAGATACCAGGCGAGCGGTTTCGGGTTCGTGATCGCATCCGCGTCTATGTGTTGGAGGTGCGTAAATCCTCGCGCGGTCCAGTAATCGTCACTTCACGCACACATCCTGCCATGCTTCGACGCTTATTAGAAATGGAGGTACCGGAAATTAGCCAGGGGTTGGTGGAGATAAAAGCCATCGCCCGTGAAGCCGGCAGACGGGCCAAAGTTGCCGTTGCGGCGTTGCGGGAGGGGGTTGATCCGGTGGGCGCATGTGTCGGCATGCGCGGGGTACGAATTCAATCGGTTGTACGTGATTTGAATGATGAGAAGATTGACGTGATCGAGTGGAACCCCGATCTGGCAACCTTTATCGCAAAAGCGTTAAGCCCGGCGCGTGTCTCGGGAGTTTATTTAGACGAGAAACCCGATTATGGCAAAACAGCCTTGGTCATTGTGCCAGAGGATCAGCTTAGTCTAGCCATCGGACGGGCAGGGGTGAATGCTCGGTTGGCCGCTAAGCTAACAGGCTGGCGGATCGACATTAAAAGCCTCACCGAGTCGGCGGTTGACCTACTAAATCTTCTGGCTTCGGACTCGTCATATGCCGATATGGCCACAAGCGAGGCGGACACGATCTTGCAGGTGGAAAGTGTAATGACTAAGAAGGCTGAGAATCGACCGGTAACCCCGGAGGAATATCAAACCATGAGAGCCTTCGTCGATCGGGTCCAGCTAGAAATTATTGCCCGGCGCGACGCCAAGCGGCAAGCTGAACTCGATAGACTTGAGGCTATCCGAGAGTTAATTCCATCCACGGCGTATGATGTTGACCTGCAGGAAGTCGAACTTTCTACCCGGGTGCTGAACCTTTTAGAGGAAGCGGGTTATAAAAGCGCTGGTCAGGTGCTGGAGCAACTTGAGCTTGATGTAGACAAGATCCTCGGCCTGCCGGGTGTTGGACCAAAGGCAATCCAGGAGATAGGAGAAGTACTTCGTGGCTTCGAATATCCGGAGCCAGAACCCGAGGTCGTGGTTGAAGAGGAAATACCGATAGCCGAAGAAGTGGTCGAGGTTGTGGATGCAGTAGGAATCGAACCGGTACCAGAAGAAATCGGGCTGGTTGAAACGCCGGTGGGGGTGCCATCGGAGGTCGATCTGGCAATGGTGGAACCAGTTGCTGAGGTGGATGTTGAAATCGAGACCGCGCCTGAGGGCCTAGAACTTGAGCCTACTTTGGAAGAAGCCTTTCAGGCGGTCGCCGATGAATTTATTACAGTTGGCGAGGTTGATGAAGAGTCGGTTGAGGAAGAGGAGATCTTCCCAGGGCAGGAGGAAAAGCGTAAGAAGCGGAAGGAGATCTCACGCCTGGTTGAGTACGACCCAGACACAGGAGAAATGGTTGTCAAGCGGCGAAGAAAACGTCAGGCTGAGGATTGGGAAGATCGTGAATTTTAGATTGCTATCGGGTTTCGCGAAGTTGCGACAGATATGATAATGGCACCCAGCAAAGCAAAACGGCAACGTCATGTCCCTCACCGTTTATGTGTTGGTTGCCGGCAAGTTTTACCAAAGCGTTCGCTTATCCGGATTGTACGTGGTTCGGACGGCGTGAAGATCGATCCGACTGGTAAAGCGCCTGGACGTGGAGCTTACCTTCATGACAAGCGGTCTTGCTGGCAAGTGGCTCTACGTAGCTCGCTCGCCCAAGCTCTGCGTACGGAGTTTGAGCCTGAAGACCGCCAGGCGTTGATAGCTTTCATGGATGGTTTTTCAGACTAGTAGCATGGCTAAGGCGAGCCAGTTCGCTGGATGAGCCGAAATGTGAGTGAATCCAGTTGGGTGCCTAAGCCAATAAGACCACTCACCCGGCGCGGCCGGAGGTGCTTTATGAGCGAGAACGACCACATAATTATCGAAATCCCGGAAAGTCTGACAGTCCGCGAGCTTGCGGTACGGATTGAGACTAGTCCGATTGATGTCATCAAGCAATTGATGGCCAATGGTGTGATGGCCAACATCAATCAACAAATAGATTTTGACACAGCGGCTATTGTGATGGAGGAGTTAGGCTTCGAAGCCAAACACGTCTTGCCTCCGGAGGTGGAGCAGGGTGACGAGGGAGCAACAGTACCATATTGGCGTCGTTTAATAAGTGATGAGGATCCAGAGGCTCTTCAAAGTAGGCCGCCGGTAGTGACCATGTTGGGCCATGTGGATCATGGAAAGACAACTCTGTTGGACGCGATCCGTGAGACAAATGTTGCCGAGGGGGAGGCAGGCGGGATTACCCAACGCGTCGCAGCCTATCAAGTGGTCCACGACGGCCGTCGGATCACCTTCTTAGATACACCGGGTCATGAGGCTTTCACCGCAATGCGTGCGCGTGGAGCCCAAGGTGCAGACATTGCCGTGTTAGTAGTCGCCGCCGACGATGGTGTAATGCCGCAAACCATAGAGGCAGTAGCTCATGCCCACGCAGCTCAAGTTCCGGTGTTGGTGGCGTTAAACAAGATTGACCGGTCCAGCGCAAATCTTGACAAGGTCAAGCATGAATTGGCCGATGTGGGTCTGGTTACTGATGAATGGGATGGGGAAACGATTGTGGTGCCGGTATCGGCCAAGATGCGTGAAGGGATTGAAGATTTGCTGGAGGCAATTGTCCTGGTCGCCGACTCGACCGAAATTATGGCTAACCCTTCCGGCAAGGTCGTCGGGACTGTGATTGAAGCGCAGTTAGATAAGTTGAAAGGTAAAATGGCGACCCTGCTGGTGCAGAACGGTACGCTCAATGTTGGAGATGTTGTGATCGCCGGAACGGCTTACGGACGTGTGCGGGCGATGTTTGACTACCAGGGAAACAAAATCGAGCAGGCGACGCCATCTACACCGGTCTCGGTTCTGGGTCTCTCAGATATCCCGATGGCAGGTGAATTGTTCAACGTTGCCGAGTCGGAGCGTAGTGCGCGTGCGATCGCCGCTCAACGCAAGCTTCAGGCGCAAGAGGCGAAAGCTCAACCAAAAACCTTATCACTGGACCAAATATTCCAGGCTTTCCAAGCTGGCGAGACGCAGGAGCTCCGCCTGGTAATCAAAGCCGACGTCCAGGGATCGGTTGAACCTATCACCTCCTCGCTGGAGGAGTTGTCCGCCGGTGATATTAAAGTTAACGTGCTACACGCGGCTACTGGCAACATCACTGAGAACGATATCATGCTGGCGGCCGCCTCTGATGCCATCATAATCGGCTTCAACGTAATCGCTGATCAAGCTACACGACGGGTGGCTGAAAGTGAGGGGGTCAACATCCGGGTGTATGATATCATCTATCGCTTGATTGAAGACATTGAGAAAGCATTGAAAGGCATGTTGGAACCTGAAATTCGGGAAGTCGTACTTGGCCGAGCTGAAGTACGAGCAGTTTTCCGTATTCCGAAGATAGGTCACATAGCCGGCTGTATGGTCTTGACGGGGGAACTTCGGCGGAATGCTAATATCCGTGTGTTGCGAGGTGAAGAGGTTGTATTCGATGGTCAAGTGGCTTCACTTAGGCACGAGAAGGACGACATACGGGAGATTCGAGAGGGATTTGAGTGTGGTGTGGGATTAAAGGGTTTTGACAAATTAGAAATCAGTGACATTCTCGAGTGCTATACTGTGGAGACGGTGGCGGTGGAGTGAGGGGGTCGTTATGGTGAGAGAGGCTCGGGTTCGCCGTATTAGTGACCGGATTCATCAAGAATTATCGTTGGTGCTACAGCGTGAAGTAGCCGATCCGCGCTTGGCGATGGTCACAGTGACGGCGGTTGAAGTCGATCGTGAGTTGGCTTTTGCCACTATCTACGTCACGGCTCTCGGAACCCAAGATCGGATGAACGAGGTGCTCAGCGCGCTGGAGAGTGCACGCGGTTATCTGCGCCGTGAATTGGCTGCCCGTGTCCGATTACGCAGCTTCCCGCAACTCCGTTTTCAGTGGGATTTATCATATGAACGAGGTACTCGAATCGATGAGTTGCTTGATATGTTGAAGTCAGATCGGACTGGGGGTGAGGGAGAGACGGGTGAAGGATGAAATTGACCAAGCTCAAGCTCTACTGGAGAGGGCTGACACCATAGTTGTCATTGGTCATGAACGGCCGGATGGTGATGCAGTTGGCTCACTGAATGCCGTGGCAATCGGCCTGGAAAATACGGGAAAGCAGGTTACCTCGGTTTTAGCTGACGGTGTGCCGCGTAGGTTTCTCTTTCTACCTGGTGCGGAGAGAGTACAACAAACCATCCCCACCGAATGCGACTTGCTGATCGCGGTGGATTGCTCCGCTATCGAACGCACCGGATATGACCTTGAGTCCTTGCCAAGGGGGATTGACCTAAACTTCGACCATCATCCGACAAATAACCATTTTGGGGCCATCAACTTTGTGGAACCGCACGCAACGGCTACCGCTGAGGTGCTTTTTGATCTGTCAGCCCCCTTAGGACTGCAAATTGACACCGATGTCGCCACAAACCTGCTCACCGGATTAGTGACCGATACAATTGGCTTCCGAACATCCAACGTGACACCAAAAGTGCTCCGAATGGCAGCACAGTTGATTGAACTTGGTGCCCCGCTAGCAGAGGTTTATGAGCGATCACTCAACCAACGCAGCTTTGTCGCTGCTCGTTATTGGGGGTGCGGTCTATCTCGTCTCGAGCGAGATGATGGCTTACTATGGGCCAGCCTGACATTGGAGGACAGGAAATCTGTAGGCTATCCTGGTCGGGACGATGCTGATCTTATTAACCTACTGAGTACGATCGAGAGTGCCGAGGTGACCTTGATTTTTGTGGAGCAGTCCGAAGGGAAGGTTAAAGTCAGTTGGCGTTCCCGCAACGGGTTGAATGTGGCTCGCCTGGCGAACGCGTTTGGCGGGGGTGGGCATGAGCAAGCCGCGGGAGCGATGGTAGCTGGTGAATTAGATGAGGTGAGAGCTAGGGTGCTCTCCGCCACACGAAAAATCCTCGGGTCAAACCAGGACCGGGGGGTGAAATGAATGTATTTGGTTTCTTCATCGTCGATAAGCCTGTTGGTCCTACATCACACAATATCGTAACACTTGTGCGGCGTGGTACGGGTGTGCGTAAGGTGGGTCACGCAGGAACTCTTGATCCACGCGCCTCAGGGGTGCTTATTCTTTGTCTTGGTCCTGCAACCCGGCTAAGCGAGTACCTATCTACTTCTTCCAAGCGTTACGAAGCCGTGGTCCGCTTTGGTACTGCAACCCAAACCTATGATGCCGAGGGACCGGTGCTGCGACAGACAGAAGCTGTACCGACTTTGGAAGAAATTCAAGCTGTTCTGCCTGAGTTCCGGGGGGAGATCGAACAAGTGCCACCGCCTTTCAGCGCAATAAAAGTACGGGGAAAGAAGGCTTACGAATTGGCTCGCGCTGGTCAGGATGTGCAACTGGAACCCCGCACGGTGACCATTCACCTACTCAGGATTCTGAAATACCAACCACCCGATCTGCTCTTGGATGTCGAATGTACGGCTGGGACCTACATTCGCTCCTTGGCTCATGACCTTGGAGCGCGTGTATCAACCGGCGCGTACCTGGCCAGCCTGCGACGTACTAGGGCAGGACCTTTCTCATTGGAAGACGCTGTCCCTCTGCCCAAGCTGGAAGTTGGCTTTCTTACCAACAAATGGACGCGCTACCTGATATCAGCCGTAGAAGCATTGCCGGATTTCCCAATGATCAAGGTCGAGGGTGAAAACCTAGAGCTCATACGTTTCGGACGTCGCATTCCTGCTGAGCCGGGATCTGGCGGCATGGCGAGAGCGATCGGACCGGACGGCGAGTTGATAGCTGTCCTTGAGATTGCCGAAGAGGGAAAGAAATGGCACCCCCGAAAGGTCTTCCTTAGCTAGATAACACCATGCAGCATATTCATGACCTAAGTTCTATTCATCTAGATGGTTGTGGTCTGACGATAGGCTCCTTTGACGGTGTGCACCTCGGCCATCAGTCATTGATCCTAAGCATGGTCACGCATTCCAATACAGCGGGCCTCCCATCGGTTGTGTTAACCTTCTACCCACATCCATCAGCTGTCATTCGAGGCCGGCGACCGACTTTCTACATTAATTCACCTGAGGAGAAGGCAATCCTGTTAGGTGATTTGGGAGTAGATTACGTTATCACCCAGCCTTTCGACCACAAACTATCCCAAGTAAGTGCCGATGCGTTTCTCGATATGCTTCAGATCCATACCGCCTTCTCTCATTTCTGGGTGGGAGAGGATTTCGCTTTAGGTCATGAGCGTGAGGGAGACCATCATTTTCTTGAAACAGCAAGCGCTGACCGTAACTTCCAACTTCATATTGTACCTCCCGTATTGCTGGGTGAAGAGGTGGTCAGTTCAACACGGATCCGTCAGGCACTTCGCGCTGGCGATGTCGCCAGTGTGGCAACATACCTGGGTCGGACTTTTACTATTCTGGGTGAGGTCGTGGCTGGGTCCAACCGAGGAAAACGACTCGGGTTTCCAACCGCTAACCTTCGTGTCCTAGAAGAGAGAGCATATCCTCGGTCTGGGGTGTACGCCTGCATCGCGGAGGTCGTTGGACGGCATTGGCCGGCGGTGACCAATATTGGGGTCCGACCCACATTTGAAAAAGCCCAGGGTGTTGATACCATCGAAACACACTTGCTTGACTTCAACCATGATCTATATCGCCAGGAGATGCGGTTAGCGTTTATCGATCGATTACGTGATGAGCAGCGTTTCTCAAGCCCGGAGGCGCTGATCGCACAGATCCAAACCGACGTCAGGCGAGCGCGTGAGATTCTCGACCCGCTCATGGAGATGGAAAATGCCTGAAGACTTACAGAGGAAGATCTATTTACTTGATCCGGGACGACTCAGCCAAGAGACAATCGCGGTGACCTTTGCCAAGACTTCTAGGTCACCGCTCTCTTTTCGGCAGATCGCCGAGGGGTTAACCGATGAGAAATCAGCCGAGTTCCATGAGAAATGGGTGGTTGGCTATGGGCATGCGTCAGTTGCAGAGCATGCCGTGTTGCATATCGCTTTTGAGAATGTCTCCCGGTTAGCCATCGAGTGCATAGAATCGAACCGTCTGGCTTCCTACACCGAGAAATCCACTCGTTATCAGAAATGGGCGCTGGGCGAGTACTATGTCCCACAGGAGGTTGTCGGCGAGGTCTATGAGGCGACCTATCGCCAGTGTTGTGATCGTCTCTTCATGGCATATCAGAACTCAATCGAGCCGGTGCGGGAAAAGGTCCGTGAACGCCACCCCAGGAGGGAGGGGGAGAGTGATGTTGGTTGGGACAACCGTGTCCGTTCCAAGTGTGTGGATGCTTGTCGTTTCTTACTCCCCTCGGCTGCATTGGCGAATGTGGGGATGACGGTCAACGCCCGTTCGCTGGAATGGGCCATCCGTAAGATGCTCACCCATCCGCTGACCGAGGTTCGTGAGATCGGACTGGCGGTGAAAGAGGTAGCGCAGAGAGAAGTGCCTACCCTGATTAAGTATGCCGATCGGGTGCCATACTTGAGTATGGCGGAGGATGGGTTGGCGGTCTTTGCTGAAGCAATAAGCGCTGGGGGGAGCGATAAAGCCCTACGCTTGATTGCATATGATCCGGATGCAGAGCTGCAGGTGATAGCCGCGGCTCTGTACTCTCAAGCCGGCTGCTCCTTCGAAACAGCGTTATCCCATGTACGCACGCTTAGGGAACAACCGCGCTTTAAATTGGTGGAAGCATTGCTGGGAAATATGGGGCGCTATGATGTCCCGCTGCGTGCCCTGGAGCACGCGGTCTACACTTTCGATGCTCAATTGGATCAGGGAGCCTACTTCGAACTTAAACGCCACCGGATGATGACCCAGACCCCACAGCGCTTGACGGCTGACCTTGGATATGCAGTGCCGCGGCTGATCGCTGAAGCGGGTTACGAAGAGGCATACCGGAGAGCGATGGATGCAACCGAGGAGGCTTATCGCACCATGGCATCGTGGAACCCCCATGTAGCGGCGTATGTAGTCCCGA
>Ga0114921_10001331_pt1 | contig 11315 bp, 6 predicted proteins | sample BentaG_FD_87016 | JGI IMG/M metagenome (GOLD analysis project Ga0114921, IMG submission 87016) | Deep subsurface microbial communities from South Atlantic Ocean to uncover new lineages of life (NeLLi) - Benguela_00093 metaG | ecosystem: Environmental > Aquatic > Marine > Oceanic > Sediment ...
CCTCTGTCTATTCCTGACCCTTTTTTTTGCGCTGCTGAAACCCGTTGTCCGCTTCTGGTTTCAGCAGCGCTTGAAGCGGGAGATCAGGAAGGCCTGGTCAAACTAAGGAGAAGGTGAAGAACATGAAAAAGAAAGCTGATGCGGTTTTTGAGGGTGGTGGCGTTAAGGGTATTGGACTGGTTGGTGCCGTCTCAGAGATTGAAAAGGCAGGTTACGAGTTTGAAAACCTGGCCGGCACGTCGGCAGGAGCGATTGTTGCCTCCCTCCTTGCAGCCGACTATCACGCCGAAGAGATTAAGACAGAGCTTGAGAACCTCAATTACAACAATTTCAAGGATGAGGGGCTTCTCGACAGACTCGGCGTTATCGGGAAAGGTTTGAGTGTGGGATTCGAGTATGGCATCTATGAAGGTGAGTATTTTGAGGAGTGGCTTGATAATTTGCTGAGAGCAAAGAGAAAGACCACCTTCGGCGATGTCATCACACCTGCGTTCAAGGATAACAGAACAGAAGAGAAATACAAGTACAAACTTCAGGTGATCGCAGCCGACATCACGGATCGGAAGTTACTCGTTCTTCCACAAGACCTCAAAGGCTTTGGTTACAACCCTGACACCTTCAGCATCTCGCGAGCCGTAAGAATGAGCATGAGCATTCCCATATTCTTTGAACCTGTTCAGCTTCAGGATAGCAGTGGACGAAATCATTTCATTGTTGATGGAGGGATATTGAGCAACTATCCTATCTGGCTTTTGGACGATGGGACGAGCAATCCCCCCTGGCCAACATTCGGATTCAAGCTGATGGAACCGGGTAACAGGGAATTTGGAAGGCCGAACAGAGAGATTATCAAAAACCCGATCGGCTTTCTCAAAGCCCTTGCCGGCACAATGATCGACGCCCACGACAACTATCATATCTCAAAATCAAAGGGAGATTTTGAAAGGACCATAGGAATTCCTACCCTTGTGAATGTCAACGGTGTAGAAAAGGAGATTCGGACGACCGATTTTGGGATTACGCAAGAGGAGAGTCGAGCCCTTTTCAAAAATGGTGTTGAGACTGCCAGGAAATTCTTGAAAAAGTGGAACTTCGAGGAATGGAAGAGGACGTATAGGCAGCACCGGTTGACAAAACGATAGACGATGTGGGAAAGTCTTTCGCCGTGCACCGTATGAGGGTCTGGAAACTCGTAAAGGGGCCCGTAGAAGGGAGAGTTGGACACCCCCACCCTGACTTTATTGGGATTGGGGCTGGTCAGCGATCAGCACAGAAGAGCGTCAGCCTATTTTCGCGTCATGTAGGTCATCTGTCTCTTTGTCATCCAAAACATTTTAGAAAGGAGGAACGGCATCATGCCAGAAGCACAATCACTGCTCGATTTGATGCAAATCCGTGCTCACAACCGGCAGCTCCTGGATGCCATCAATGGAAATCTCGGAACTGCGTTGGGTTGCAAAAAACCAACCGGTGGTGAGCTCACGGCACAACCGGCGATTATTGCCTTTGTTCCGAGGAAGATCAATCCAAAGTGGTTACCCGAGTCACAGATCATACCGAAGCGGCTGGAGGGACCAGGTGGCCTCTGGTGCGCGGTGGATGTTGTCGAGGGAGGCCAGGCCGAGCAGGAGGACCCCATCGAACCAGATTATTCCGAACTTGGGGATCGTCTGCGGGGCTGGGATGAGCAGGTATGGGCAGGCTCACAGGTCGCGCACTGGGTCAACAAGGAGGAAGGCCGGTACAGCATGGGCACTCTGGGCGCCTTTACGCGAGGGCGGGATAACGGACGGCTGGGGTTTCTGACCAATCAACACGTCGGGGTGAAAGAAGGGCAGCGGTTGTATCATCCCGTTCCGTGGGGAACCCATATCGGCACGACCCAAAGGGTGATCGAGTTCGTCCAGGACGAAGACTGGTACGGCCCCCTGGCCGATGAACCCGCCACCTGGGTACGCGCGGATTGTGCCTTTGTCGAGCTTTCCGACAGCTTCTCGCGACAGGATGTGAATCCTCACCTCATGGGGGTTGGGGAACTCGGGGCCTTAGAGAAGATCTCCATCGAGAACATGTCGATCATCGGGCAGAAGGTCTTGCGTGTCGGTCGGACGACGGGCCTGCGCCGCGGTAAGGTGGTCTCCTTTGGCTACGAATACAGGGACGAGGAAAACGTGACCGTATACACGGACCTTCTGATCATCAGCACTGAGGGCAAGGCCTTTTCCACCCACGGCGACAGTGGGAGCCTGATCGTGAAAGATGATGGGGACCATAATCCCATTGGCCTGCTGTGGGGAGGATGGCAGGAGAAATTGCGAACCGGATATGGACAGGAGAATTGGACGTATGGAATTTCCCTGTCTCGGGTGTTGAACGCGTTGAAGATCGACCTGGTCAGGAGCCTTTGAAAGCGATGGGTATGCCAACGGTGGGCGCAGACGCAGTGAAACCGCCGCGGCTCAGGGACGAATCATCGCAGCGTTTTCAAATGGGGGCCGTCACCCGTGCCAACCGCCTCTGGCTGTCAGGTTATCTGTAATGGGAGAACCTATCTCATAGCGCGTGCAATCTCTCAATAAAACTTGGGATTGGAGGCAAACAAATGAAATGGTTAATCGATCGACACAATGGCTGTAAGTACCTCACCCTAACAATCGCACTTCTTCTGGCCGGTTATCTCTCTGGCTGTGCCTCGATTTCGGTTTCGACCGATCCCCGGCCCTTTGAAGCATACCGGGATGCCTTTTCAGAGGTGCGATCGAGTTCCGATGCTGTGCTTACAGTGGACTATAAGTGGACATACAAGAACTTTCTTCAAAAGACAAGGGAAGGCGACCCTTCAACAATTCAGAATCTGATATTGGTCTTTTCCGAGGAGGGCTACTATTTGTGGGATCTGCCTTCGGACGAGTTATACATAAAGATCAAGAGAACCCAGCAGGCCTTCAAGGGGTTGAATGCAGTATTTGCTGGGTATACGAACCTGCTGGCGCAGCTCGCATCCGGAAGTCTCATTGACGTCACCACATTCGACCGGCTTACAAGGGAGTTGAATGAGAGTGCGCTTTCTGCGTCAAGGGCACTCAAGATAGAACCTCCTGAGAAACCAGTCGCCATATTTTCCATCGCGGCAATGGAAGCGGCACGGCTCTACATAGAGAAGAAACGAAAAGACTATCTCATTGAAATCATAACGGACAATCAGAAAAATGTAGACCTGTTCACAGCTCACGCGACGAGGCTCATCAAACTCGTGGCTATCGACATAAAGGCCGAATACAACAATCAAACAAGACCGTTAGTCCTTCGGTGGAGCGAAGGAACCGGGGATGCTCGCGTGGAGGTTGTGGAGGAGTTGATTGCGTTAAATTCGGAGGTAACAACCCTGCTCGAAACGCTGAGATCTCTTGACCAATCGTACACACTCTTCTCCAGAAAACATCGGGAGCTCGGGGACGCGCTTTCCAGTGGCGCTTTGAACAGCTACTCCATATCCGAGCTGATAAACATTGGAAAACGACTGAGCAGTCTCTACAAGGAGTTGACATAAGATCAAGAAAACTTCGGAGAGAATCGTTTTGAGTGATCGATGTCCGCTTCAATCCGTTTCCAAAGGATTCGACCAATAACAGGAGAACGATATGAACGACGAAGAAAAATTGCAGGGTTTTGATGAACAGTTGAAGACGTTGAACAAACTCGTCGCGACCCATAACAAGGGTCTGAAATTGGAGTTCGCGCTTATCCTTCGGAATGAGGACCACAGTACAGTCAAAGAAGCCAATGACCGGTTGGCCAAGAAAATAGACAAACTTCGAGCAAAGCTCCATGCCGAGTGGGTTCAGAGTGCCAAAGAAGTTCGAAGAGAGATCATCATTGCAAACGGACAGATAGAGAAGGCGATAAGAGCGATAGAAAAGCGGGTCAAGATCGCTGAGAACATCGTCAAGGCGGTTGGGTATATCGATCGTGTCGTGGAAACCGCATCCAGGCTGCTCTCCATGATTCCCTAGAAGATCAGGGAGCGTCCTCTCGTTTGATTTCCGTGAACCAGGAGCTCACATCCATCCCGGACGATGGGTCCCCGGAAAAAGAAGATTGACTTTACCCATGGATCTGCTAAGATGGTTTGAAACGCCTGTTGACCTGCGGCTGGGGATCGGGCAGAGCTGAAGCGGAGTGGATTTGGAGCCCGTTCTTTCGGAATGGAGGACGGGTTTTCTTAGTTCAAGGAGGGGAATGACGGAACTGTAGATAGATGTTCATGATGGCATGGTAGTAGGCTCTTGCTCATGGCTCCGGATAACTCTTTAATCTACTGATAGTTTTTCGGAGGGCTATCAGAGATGAAATGCCCCGAGTGCCAGGCCGAAATCATCGAGGAAGCTAGGTTCTGCAACACGTGTAGTTGCGATCTGACAAAGGTCAAACCAGGCCCTTCAAAAACCTATGACCATCCTCAATCCTACACCCCAAAACACCTCGCTGACAAAATCCTTACTTCTAGGAGCGCTATTGAGGGGGAACGGAAGCTGGTAACCGTTCTATTTGCAGACGTAGCTCAATATACCTCAATGGCGGAAAAACTCGATCCCGAGGATGTCCACCAGATCATGGACGGTTGCTTCCGGATCCTGATGGACGGGATCCACAAGTACGAAGGAACGATAAACCAGTTCACTGGTGATGGGGTCATGGCCCTTTTTGGTGCACCCCTTGCGTACGAGAACCATGCCCATAGAGCCTGCTGTGCCGCCCTTGCAGTACTGCAAGCCATCAAAGGATACAGCGAAGAGTTGAAAAGCAAATTCGGGTTAGAGTTCAAGATGCGGGTAGGTCTGAACTCAGGCCCGGTTGTTGTAGGTTCTATTGGAGATGATCTGCGGATGGATTACACCGCTATTGGGGACACTACAAATCTGGCCTCTAGACTGGAGAGTATGGCTGAACCCGGCAGCATTCTGGTTTCCGGGAACACCTATAAGAAGGTTCGCCAATATTTCGAATTTAATCCTCTGGGCAAGACCCCGGTTAAAGGGAGAGGGGAACCTCTGGAGGTATACGAGCTCAAGGGCATGACAACAAGGCCCTGGTTGGGCTCGCCGCGGAAGATTTATTCCGAACTGGTTGATAGAGAAAAGGAACTTAACAAATTAGAACTTCATCTCCTGAAGGTCATTAATGGTGAAGGATCTGTTGTCAATGTTATTGGAGAACCAGGTATCGGAAAATCTCGACTCGTCGCTGAACTGAAGAGAAAAGACGCGATAAGTAGGGTCCTGCTCCTCGAGGGGCGGGCCGTACCTATTGGCAAAAACATGAGCTTTCATCCCATCATTGATGTTCTGAAGCGATGGGCAAGAATAAGGGAAGATGACGGGGAACCAGAATCGATCGAAAAACTTGAAAGCGCTGTCAGGAGTGTCTGCCTGCAGGAGGTCGGCGAGATATTTCCATTCATAGCCATCCTCATGGGCATGAAGCTGACAGGAAAACATGAGGAGAGAGTGAAAGGAATCGAGGGGGAAGCCCTGGAAAAGCTCATCCTAAAGAGCCTACGAGACCTAATGATGAAAACTCCTGAACTCAGCCCAACCGTCTATGTACTCGAGGATCTTCATTGGTCCGATTTGACCACGATTGAATTTCTTGAATCCCTTTTTCGCTTAGCAGCAGACCATAGGATACTTTTTATTAACGTGTTCAGGCCCAATTACAAAGAAACGGGTGATCGGCTGGCAAGAACTGTGAGAGAAAAATATGGCAGTCACCATACTGAGATTTTTTTGGAGCCGCTAGACGAGGACCAGTGCGAAGTTCTTATCAGCAACCTGATAAAAGCGAAAGTACTTCCACGCGCTACCAGGAAACGGATCATTGAACGCGCAGAAGGGAATCCATTTTTTATTGAAGAGGTGGTCAGGTCATTTATCGATGAAGGGATTGTAGAGCTTGCGGATGGACACTTCAAGATTTCCCAGAGAATTGATTCGGTTATCATTCCCGAAACGATTCGGGATGTATTAGTGGCACGGATCGATAAACTGGATGAGGAAACCAAAGATCTCCTTAAGGTCGCATCGGTGATTGGGAGGAACTTCTTCCATAGGATCTTAGTTGAGGTAGCAAAACCAATTGAGGATATTGATAAGAAGCTTGGGTATCTGAAAGAGGTTCAGCTCATCCGTCAAAGAGAAAGAATGGGAGAGATTGAGTACCTTTTCAAGCACGGACTCACCCAGGAAGCGACCTACCAGTCCATCTTGCTCAAAAAGAGAAAGGAGCTTCACTTGAGAGTTGCCGGCTCCATTGAATCTGTTTTTGCAGACAGGTTGCACAACTTTTACGGAATCCTTGCCTATCACTACAGCAATGGAGAGGACCTCGACAAAGCTGAGGAGTATCTGATAAAGGCTGGCGAGGAGGCGCTAAAATCCTCGGCATCCAGTGAGGCCTTGAACTACTATCAGGAAGGATTGAAACTCTATCTTTTGAAATATGGAGATGCCGCCGACCCCGATAAACTGGCAATGCTTAAGAAAAACATTGCTCTCGCATTTTTTAACAAAGGCCAATACACAAATGCTTTGGAATATTTTGACAGCGTATTGGAACATTGGGGGGCTGGGTTATCGAAAAATAGGATCTTGAGAGCGTTTAGGCTTGGCTCTGATCTGTTGAACCTCGTCGCAAATCTATATCTTCCATCAAGAAAGGCAAGAAAGACTCCAGACAAAAGGGACTCTGAGATTCTCAACCTGAATTACAAGAGGTCAATCTCATTAGTTTACGTGGATTCGAAGAGGCTTTTTGTGGGCTTCCTTAGCGTATTAAGAAGGCTTAATGCGTTCGATATAACAAAAATAGAAAATGGCGTTGGAATATGGACGAGCGCGAGCGGTCTTTTTTCTTGGACCGGGATTTCTTTCAAGTTGAGCAAGAAAATTCTAGAATTCGCTGAAGACGTTATTAACAAAGAAAATATCAAAGAACTTCTTTATTACGATCTATTTGAGCTTTTATATAAATTCTTTACGGGGAACTGGCGTTACGTAAAGGAATGTGATGAAAGATTGTGCGATCTTAATCTAAGAATTGGAGAATGTTGGCATGTATCAACTTATATCGTATTCAACGGTTTTATCAAAGTTGAACAGGGAGCCTTTCGAGAAACAGAAGCAATGATCGGCAAACTGTCTGAAATATGGGATGCTTATGAGAATGAAAACGCTAGAGAATATCAATATTCGTTGAAAATAAGATTACTCATAAAAACCCGGAAGCTCTATGATGCCCAATTTGAGGTGGATGCAGGCATTTCTTTTCAAAGTCAAACCGGAAGAGAATTGGCTGTTATATATTATCTTGGACATAAGGCCATAACACAAATCTTTCTAAAGGACACTGATGAGGCGAGAGAGTCATTGGTGCAGGCAAGGAAACTTGTACAAGGAAAAGACCGCATACCACCTTCCTATATAAGCAGTTATTTAATAGGACAGTTTCTATTTGACCTTTGCTTATTGGAACAAGCAATCGTGTCTAATGATAAACCAGATATATCAAGTTGCCGAAAAAAGGCCTATCACAGTGGCAAGCATGCTTTAAGGAACTCTGCCAAAAACGCGATCGACAGACCAGAGATTCTCACATTAATGGGTCTTTATTGGTGGCTGATCGGTAGACAGAATCGTGCCATCAAGTGGTGGCGTAACAGCATGAAAGAGGGAGAGCGGCTTGGAGCCCGTGTCGAACTGGCAAGAACCTACATGGAGGTTGGCAAACGATTGCTTAAAAAAGGGAGCAGATATCGTGAGCTCAACGGCATTGAGGCACAGGGGTATTTGGAGAAGGCAAGAGTACTATTTGAGGAGATGGGCCTCCAATGGGACTTGGAGGAACTGCATAGGATAATAGCTTACAGATAATCGCTCATTGTCCTTCCTTGACTAAACTAAGCCTGCACCTCCTTGGCTGAAACAGGGTTTGTGATCATATTAGATATTCTTGGATTTGGAGGAGGCTCGCCTCTTTCGAGATAGTTCAGGACCCTTGCAGGCAAATAATCGTACAAGGGACCCATTCCTGCTTTGATTTTGTTGATGTAGAATGACGGCGGCTTCACATTTTCTCCCGAATAAAACGCTTGAAACTCATGGTCAGTTGCTAACCGATTGCGAATTTCGATATAGTTTCCGGCGACGTCTCTTTCCGATGAGATCGCGCGGAGCAAATTCCCCCACCTCGTTAACGCGTCTTTGTTGGCTCTGAAACGGTTCCACATTATGCGAGGTGAGATCGAATATTGCACCAGATCGATCAAATGATCGTAAAATTCCTCGTAAGAATAATTATTCAGCCTGACATTGGTGGAAGAATAACAATCGAGAAAGGTGAAAGGAATATCAATCACCCGGCCTTCAACCTGATATTGATAGTTGAGTGGTGCCGAGTTCCCATAGGCCGTAACCAGCGAGTAGTTAGGATATACCCCGGGCGCCAGTTCAATGAATCTTTTGGTCAACTCGAATGGTAGTGGCCCAGCGTCAGAATCCAGACCGTATATGAAATTGGTTTGGACATAGGGAATATAATGCGTAACTAGGTTGACATGCTCAGCAACCGCCTTGACTTTCTCCGGTCCGACATTTTTCCGTTGCTTGGATTTGTCGTTGAAATCAAACCACGACTCGATTCCCGGAAGCATCACGATGAAATTAGCCTTCTTCAGCCGCTTCAGATGAGACTCGCTTAAGAGGGACAAACTGCTTTCAGCGCCAAATTCAAGGGTCCCGGGTCTGACCGCCGACTCGATGATATCCATATAGTCGTTGAAACGAACACCGAAGTTGGGATCATACCAGCTAACCTTCGGGGGGTTGGGCCGCTGTTGAAGAAAAATCAGGTCCTCGCGAATCTGTTCGTAAGGCAAGGTCTGATAGTCAACTTGCGAGTCTACACAGAAACTGCACTTGTATGGACAACCGAGACTGCCAATCATCGGCACAACATGGATAAAATGGGTCTTTTGCAAATTTTGCCGGATGAATTTCCACCGTTCGCGGACACCGGGAAGGGCCTGGGGTTGTTTTTTGGCGCTGAGCACGACTCCTTCGCGTGGATTCGGTGAAAAGTCCTGTAGCAAGTCCTGGATGAGTGCTTTATTGGTAAAGCCAAGGACATAATCGAAATAGTTTTTTGCATCCTCTGCGTAAGCGCGGGCATGTGGTCCACCAAGAACGGTGACGACATTTCGCTGGCGCAGGAGATTCGAGATGCTGTAGGCGAGAAGCGCCGTGTGGGTAAAGGCACATATAAAAAGTATGTCGATATCGTAGGGCAATTCACGGTGCAAGGTTTCCGAACCGGTGTATGTGACAAAATAGACTTCATGTCCCATCTGTTCAATCCAAACTGCGACGACTTGCGGCATAATCGAAGCGTAATTCGGATACAATATCTTCGCATACAGTGAATCGGCCGGGCGATTCGTGATTAGATCGACAATCCCAACTCTTAAAGGCTTACATTTGATCTGTTGCTGTGTGGGTTGATTTAGTGTCATTTCATTAATCTTCTAAGTTGTTAATAATACAAACAAGGAAGACCTCGCCTCTAGCATGGCTTTCGACAGACACACTTCTAAGACGAACGGCCGAGGGAGCAGTTCGGATAAGCGAGCCTGGAAAGAGATTCGGTGTCCACTGAAATAAGATTGGGGCGTCTAGCCATCGTCTGTACAGAAGAGTTTCTGCGTAACCTAATCAGCATAGGACGAATGTGATCTGTTGCAAGAGTTTACTTCCGCGGCAAATAGTCCGTCCATGATTGGTGGGATTGCCAGTAGATGTGGAAAGACTATTCAGTGCCCTGCTTTACCATTAGAGGGAATGGATAGACAAAAGTCAATAGGAATCAAAGCGAGCACTACTGTCCATTCGCTTCAATGCTTCCGAAGTGATGCCGCTGGCGGGACAGATGGGGAATACTTACTCTTTCTCCCCTCTAAAGGCGGGGCTTTCCCCTTCCCTTCGGCTGCCCTCGGCCGTGAGCTCTGCGCGAATGGCGCTCAGGACGGCGCCTGCTCAGCCTCGATGGGCTTCCACTTCTCCCGCAAATTACGCTCGTGGACAACGGTGTACCCCAGAAACTCAGGAAACTCTAGTCACTTTTTCTTGACAACGGCTACACGGCCTGCTAAGTGTAAAGTAACAAAGAGTAAATACTGAGTAAGGAGGGCGGTTAACAAAGGATGGAAAATTTTCCCCGTAGGTTGCGGGGCTCTCACGTCGAAATTTGAATCTCCCGATCATCTCCGTGACTTCAAATCTCCTTATGACCTAAACGACGTGTGGTTCTGTAAGAGCGAACGTGGTCAACAAATCGGATTTTTAGGATTTCGGTGAGGGTCACGGAATTTTCAATCCGGAAGTTATTCTCTGTATCTCTGCCTCAGCCCTCTTCTCAGCGATTCATTGCGTGTTTCTTCTCGTCTGAAAGTAGTTGCTAAAACTGGAAAATCAACTCCCAGCCTCTTTGAGGAGAGAAGAATGGAATGCTCACAACGCCAATTTGAAAGTCCAGATGGTTGAGAACCACAAAGATAAGAAGACCATCAAGCTGAAAAAAGGAGGGAAGGATGCCACAAATAACGCTTAGTGACCTTTCACTAAAAGACTATAACCTTACCCCTCGTGTATCCCATCTCAGGGATATCTACTTCAGGGCAATGCCTGAAATCTGTATTGAACGTCCGCGTCTGGTAACCCGTTATAGCCTGGATCACGGCCTTTTTGGCAAAGAGCGTATCTCCATTCTCGATAAAGCCAGAGCATACCGGTATGTCCTGGAGGAACGCCCCCTGATAGTCCGCCATAGCCTGGCATATGAAAAAGGGATGAAGCCCTTTGAATTCAAGGAGGCCCCTCTTTTTGGGGGTTCCACCACAAGTAAGTTCAAGGGTGTGCCCCTCTATCCCGAGTTTCTTGCCCTGACATTATGGCCGGAACTCTGGACGATTTCGAAGAGGGCAAGCAACCCCTTCCACATTACGGATTCCGAGGTGAAAGAGCTCAACTACAAGATCTTCCCTCACTGGATGGAGCATAACATCCTCGAACTTGCTCGAAGAAAATGCTACGAGGAAAACCTGGGAAAGTTTGGGCGCAAAAAATATGCCCCTGAGTTGAAACTGTTAGAACGCCTCGTCTTCTTTCTTGCTAGTAAGCCCCAGTGTATCTCCCACACAATCCCAGACTTTTCCAGGGCCATCATACTCGGTCTGCGTGGAATCATTGATGAGGCTAAGCAGAGAG
>Ga0114921_10001332_pt1 | contig 11315 bp, 11 predicted proteins | sample BentaG_FD_87016 | JGI IMG/M metagenome (GOLD analysis project Ga0114921, IMG submission 87016) | Deep subsurface microbial communities from South Atlantic Ocean to uncover new lineages of life (NeLLi) - Benguela_00093 metaG | ecosystem: Environmental > Aquatic > Marine > Oceanic > Sediment ...
GTAATAAGTTTACCTTTGGGCACATTTTTCATAATTTCATCCACTTCTCTTGGCGCCGGGATAACAATCGTGCCTGTGCCCCATCTTTTACTCATTTTATCAGTGATTTCTACCACTCTTGGCAGGTCTTTGTCATCGGCTAGTTTTTCCTGCCAGGATTTGCGCATTTTCATTATTTAACCTCCTCCGGGCTGGCAATCTTGCCCGTTAGAGCGCTGGCAGCAGCCACTGCTGGATTAGATAGGTAGACCTCCGATTTAGGGCTGCCCATCCTGCCAACAAAATTACGGTTGGTGGTAGAAATACAGCGCTCACCATCAGCCAGAACCCCCATATATCCGCCAAGACAGGGGCCACAGGTCGGTGGGCTGACCACAGCACCAGCTTTGATAAATGTCTCTATTAGTCCTTCCGTCAGGGCGTCAAGGTATACCTGCTGTGTGCCCGGGATAATAATGCACCGAACCCTGGGATTTACCCTTTTCCCCTTCAATATCTGGGCCGCAATTCGCAGGTCTTCAAGGCGACCATTAGTGCAACTACCAATTACCGCTTGGTCGATTTCTACGCCAGCTGCCTGGCTAACCGGTTTAGCGTTAGCCGGTGAGTGGGGCAGGGCAACCTGAGGCTCAAGAGACGAAACATCATATTCAATGACCTGTGAGTACTGAGCATCATCATCTGGTTCATAGATAGTAAAGGAGCGTTTGGCTCGCTCTTTTACATAATCTCGCAGTTTGTTATCTGCCTGGAAGATACCAGCCTTAGCCCCGGCCTCAATAGCCATGTTAGCCATGGTGAATCGCCCATCCATAGAGAGAGAATCTATTGCCTCACCAGAAAACTCCATTGCCGAATACAGGGCGCCATCGACACCAATGTTACCGATGGTATATAGGATTAGGTCCTTACCCCCCACCCACTTGGGCAAATTTCCGTGATAGACCAGCTTAATGGTGGCAGGGACTTTCATCCAGATGTCACCGGTAGCCATTGCCGAGGCAATATCTGTTGAGCCCATCCCGGTAGCAAATGCTGTCACGGCGCCATAGGTGCAGGTATGAGAATCAGCCCCAACAATAACATCACCGGGCAGCACCAGGCCCTGCTCAGGCAGAAGAACATGCTCAATACCCACTTGCCCTACCTCAAAGTATAGAATCCCCTGCTCATAAGCAAACTCTCGCATCAGCTTGGCTTGCTCGGCAGAGAGGATATCCTTATTAGGCACAAAGTGGTCAGGTACCATCACCACCTTTTGGGGGTCAAAGACCCGGTCAATGCCGATTCGCCGGAATTCCCTTATGGCAATGGGAGCAGTAATATCATTGCTCAGAATCAGGTCAACCCTGACATTTATGAATTCACCCGGGCTTACTTCCTTTTTATCAGTATGAGCGGCCAGTATTTTCTCAGCTAGGGTCAATAGTAACCTCCTTTTCCTTGCCATGTTTGGAAATCAAACAGGATAGACTTTTCGGACCGAGGCAGAGAGCAACGATGTAATCAGTAAACCTATTTGGCTTTCTTGGTAGCCAATAACCGATTAAGGGCATTGGTGTAGGCCTTAGCGCTGGCAACAATAATGTCAGTATCAGCCCCCCGTCCGGTGTAGGTTACGCCGTCACTTTCTATCCGTATCAGCACCTCACCGATGGCATCAATACCCTCGGTTACCGATTTAACGGTAAACTCAGTCAGGGTGTTGGGTAAACCCACAATCCGATTAATCGCCTTATATAACGCATCTATAGGGCCGGTGCCCAGAGCAGCATCGGCCAGAACCTTACCATCAGGGTCAATAAGCCTGACGGCAGCAGTGGGGATGCCCCTATCGCCGCAAGTCACCTGAATGCGGTCGAGGTGATAAGTCTCAGACACAGTGCGTTGTTGCTCGGCAACCAGGGATTCAATATCCTTATCGGTAACTTCTTTCTTCTTATCAGCTAGCTCTTTTAAGGCAGCAAAGGCACGGTTAAAATCTTCCTCACTCAGGCTATAGCCTAACTCTGCCAGTCGCTCTTTGAAGGCATGTCGTCCGCTGAGCTTCCCCAGCACCAGGCTACTTGACGGTATGCCTACTATTCTGGAGTCAATTATCTCATAGGTTATTGGCATCTTGATTACGCCATCCTGGTGGATTCCTGACTCATGACGAAAAGCATTAGCCCCAACAATTGCCTTGTTGGGTTGAACCAGGAAACCGCTTAGCTCGCTTACCAATCGGCTGGTTTTATAGATTTGCCTGGTATCAATATCGGTGGTAAGGTCAAAGAAATCCTTGCGAGTCCTGATGGCCATTACAATTTCTTCAAGTGAGGCGTTACCTGCCCTCTCCCCGATACCGTTAATAGTGCACTCCACCTGCCTTGCCCCACGCCTGATGGACTCCAGGCTGTTAGCTACAGCCAGACCCAGGTCGTTGTGACAGTGAACGCTCACTACAGCCTGATTAATATTGGGCACCTTCTTAAAAATTCCCTCAATGAGGTTGCCAAACTCGCCTGGGATAGCATACCCCACAGTATCAGGAATATTAACAGTGGTGGCTCCAGCGTTAATGGTGGCTTCCAGAATTTGGTAGATGTATTCCGGCTCAGCTCGGCTGGCATCCATTGGCGAGAATTCAATATCGTCGGTGTATTTCTTGGCCCGAGCCACCATATCCCGAGACATCTGCAGGATTTCCTCACGGCTCTTTTTCAGCTGGTGAGCTAGGTGAATATCTGAAGCCGAGAGAAAGACATGGATTCGGGGATGCTCAGCTTCCTTAATTGACTCCCAAGCCCGGTCTATATCTTTAGGCTGAGCCCGGGCTAGAGCACAAATTGTAGGAGTGCGAACCTCCTTAGCAATAAGTCTGACTGCCTCAAAATCACCCGGAGAGCTAATGGGAAAGCCAGCCTCAATAACATCCACATTGAGCTTCTCCAGTTGCCTGGCTATCTCCAGCTTCTCCTGGATATTGAGTGTCCCTCCTGCCGCCTGCTCCCCATCCCGCAATGTGGTGTCAAATATGATTACCCTATCCATATCTAACTCTCCTCAGGAAGAAGGCCAAATAGTTTTACCACTATTGCCCTTATCCTCTCAGCATGAGTTTGAACTTCCTCAAGACTAAGCCCAGCTTCATAAAAGTTACCGTGCAAAGAATTGGCAATTCCATAGACATCCCAAATACTCATGTCATTATGCTTCTTCGCTAATTCCGTGGCATACTTTCTAATTTCTCCATGAGAGTTAAGCGCTCTCTCTTCGCTTGCCGCCACTGCCTTTAGTGCCTGAGCCATGCTCCCCCACAAGAACTCACCTGCCTTCTCAGCATCACCAGCTTCAATAGAACCAAGAGCATTCTCAAAGTAGTGAGTGCTTTGAGCCTTGTATTTCTCTACTAATTCCGGTTGGTTCATTTCTTCTCCGGGATGTCGTAACTCATAATGTCGCCTGTTCTGGCATCTATTTTAACTTTGGCTATCTTAACTGCTAATGCCCCTACATCAATATCTACTGACCAAACATCGCCTTCCTTCTCTGCTTTTAATGGCAAGGCAACAGGGCTATACTTCTTAATAAAGGAGTGAGCAATCTCCATAGCCTTGTCAGCAGTATCTACTTTTCTAGCGCTTACATAATCGCTGATTTCCTCATAAAACTTAGAGGTTATGTCTAATGCCTCTTCAACTGTCTGCGAAGTTCCAATCTTCTTTTGTATAGCTTTTAACTTCTTTCCCCAAAGCTCCATGTATGACTTTAATTCCTCAGCTCGGAACCAAACTAAACCCAAGTTATACGAACTTGTACAAACTATCTGGCATATCCATCTGATGGCACCTTCTACTGCTTCTAATCGCTTCTCAAGCTTCCCCATTTTGTCTGTGTTGTTACTCATGGCTATTTCTTCACCTCCCCCTTAAGCCAGGGCATCATCTGGCGCAGCTCTTCACCCACCAGTTCAATGGGGTGTTCCGCTTCCATTCGTTTCAGGACATTGTAAACCGGGCGACCTGCCTGGTTTTCCAGAATCCACTCTTTGGCAAAGGTGCCATCCTGAATCTCAGCCAGGATTTGCCTCATCTCATCCCTGACCATCTCATCAATTACCCTTGGTCCTCGGGTATAATCGCCATATTCGGCAGTATCACTGACCGAGTAGCGCATATAGCTTAAGCCTCCCTGATATATCAGGTCGATGATAAGTTTGAGCTCGTGGAGACATTCAAAGTAAGCTATCTCCGGTTGGTAGCCGGCCTCAACCAGGGTCTCAAACCCAGCCTTTATCAGGGCAGTAACTCCACCACAGAGCACCGTCTGCTCACCGAAAAGGTCTGTCTCTGTCTCCTCAGCAAAGGTTGTTTCAATGACTCCGGCCCGGGCACAGCCGATACCCTTGGCATAAGCAAGGGCAATATCCTTTGCCTTACCTGAGGCATCCTGGTGAACAGCCACTATTGCCGGAGGTCCTTTCTTTTCAGTATAGAGCTGCCGCAGCATATGACCCGGGCACTTGGGGGCTATCATTGAAACATCAACGTCAGGTGGTGGGATGACCTGCCCGTAATGAATGTTGAAGCCATGAGCAAACATCAGGGTATTCCCCGGGGCTAGCCCTTTTTCAATTGATTGGTAATAGATTTCTCGGTGCAGCTGGTCTGGCGCCAGCATTACAATAATATCGGCTTGCTTGGCCACCTCATCTGCCAGCAGCACCTTGAAGCCAGCAGCTTTAGCATCCTTCCAGCCCTGACTTCCCTCAGCCTCAGCTACCAGCACCTGGCACCCGCTATCCCTGAGGTTCCGAGCATGAGCATGTCCCTGGCTCCCGTAGCCGATAATACCAACCACCTTCCCCTCAAGTAATTTTAGGTCAGCATCTTTGTCGTAATATATCTTAGCCATAGGTATCTTCCCCCTTTCTTATTCATTATAGTTTGTTGTGAACTGGATGATAAACGACCATCAGGTCGTTTTCTGCCTTTTATTGCCAGCTCTGGTGGCTCTTTTTTCTACCGGGAGCGAACCGGAGACTCCCCGGGGCATAGCTATACGACCGGTTCTGTTTATTTCCCTGATACCAAAACCACGGAGCAAATTAAGCAGGGAACTAACTTTCTCTTCATCACCAGTAACCTCAATGGTAACTGAATCTGAGGCAACGTCTACTATATTGGCCCTGAATATATCTACAATCTGGATAATCTCACTTCGAGTAGAGGAAGTCGCCTTTACTTTAATCAGAGCCAGTTCGCGAGCCACTATGTCATCACCGGTAATATCAGAGACCTTAACTACATCTACAACCTTCTCCAGTTGCTTTCTAACCTGTTCCACCATTGTTGCTGTCCCACTTACGACAATGGTCATGCGTGATAGGTTGGGTATCTCGCTATGCCCTACAGCAATACTCTCAATATTGAAACCACGCCTCCGGAAAAGACTCGCCATGTGGTTAAGTACCCCGGGCTTATCCTCTACCAGAGCGACTAGGGTGTGCTTCGTGGCGGCCATACTACCACCTCCTTCTTGGGTTCCTCAAGAACCTCGGCCAAGGATGCTCCTGGTGGCACCATAGGATAAACATTCTCCTCCGGTTCCACCTTAAAATCTATCAGGAAAGGACCCTGGTGCTGCATCGCTTGTTCAATAGCCGGGACAACCTCTTCCCGGTGCTTAACCCTTAATCCGGCAATACCATATGCCTCAGCAACCTTAACGAAATCAGGCCCGCTAAGTGGGGTAGCTACATATCGCCTCTCGTAAAACAATTCCTGCCATTGCCTCACCATTCCCAGGTAGCCATTATCGATAATAGCTATTTTAACTGCTATTCCTTCCTGGACTATTGTGGCTAGCTCCTGGATGGTCATCTGAAAGCCTCCGTCACCAGCAATGCACCAGATGGTGTCATCAGGACGGCCAACTTTAGCTCCCATAGCTGCCGGGAGCTCAAACCCCATAGTGCCTAATCCGCCTGATGAAATAAAGCTATTTGGCCTATCATACCAGTAGTGCTGGGCAGCCCACATCTGATTCTGGCCGACTCCGGTAACAATAATAGCCTCGCCCTTGGTTACCTCGTATATCTGGCGAACGACAAATTGGGGTAAAAGCCCTTCACCCTCTCTAATTTCAGTGGATGGGTGCTCTTTTCGCCAGTCATCGATTTGGTGGAGCCAATCAACATGCTCGGCCGAGAGTGCCAGCTTATTTAATTCCTTTAGAACAGTCTTCACATCACCAACTATAGGCACGTCCACTCGGACATTCTTGCCGATTTCGGCTGGGTCAATATCAATATGGATAATACGGGCATGGGGGGCAAAGCCACTAACCTTAGCCGTAGCTCTATCATCAAACCTCATCCCGATAGCGATAATGAGGTCGGCAGCCTCAACCGCCATATTGGCATAAGCCATGCCGTGCATCCCCAGCATGCCAAAGTTCAGAATATGTGACTCAGGGAAGCAACTAATACCCAACAGCGTGGTAATCACAGGTATTTGGGCTGTCTCAGCCAGATGCTTAAGTTCGGCATAAGCCCCAGAGATAATCACTCCCCTGCCAGCGATAATGAGGGGTTGCTGAGCGTCATTTATCAGTTTTGCCGCTTTCTTAATCTGGGCTGGATGCCCCTTCAGCGTTGGCTTATAACCGGGCAAGTCTACCCGGCTCGGGTAGTGATACTCAGCTTGCTCCATGAAAACATCCCGCGGGACATCAATAAGCACTGGCCCGGGGCGTCCCGTCCTTGCCAGATAGAAGGCTTCTTTGATTGTTTTAGCCAGCGACCCAGCATCATTCACAAGGTGGTTATACTTGGTAATGGGCAGGGTAATACCAGTAATATCAATTTCCTGGAAAGCATCTTTGCCGATAAATGGCCTGGCTACCTGACCGGTTATGGCTACTATAGGGACGGAATCAAGGTAAGCATTAGCAATACCGGTTACCAGATTAGTTGCCCCGGGACCGGAGGTTGCCATGCATACCCCAACCTTTCCTGCAACTCGGGCATAACCATCAGCGGCGTGGGCGGCTCCCTGCTCATGACGCACCAGAATATGGCGTAACTGAGGATAATTTGGCAAGACATCATAGAGTGGTAGAATAGCCCCACCAAGAATACCAAAAATAACCTCTACCCCCTCTTTTACCAAACTCTCACATATTATCTGAGCCCCAGTCATCTTCATATTAGCTTAACTCCCTCCCCTGAAGTCTTTCTATTGACTAAACACGGCTCCAGTACTGGCTGAGCATACCTTCTCTGAATAATACCTAAGATACCCTGTTTTTACTTTGGGTGCAAACTCGGCAAGTTGAGCCAGACGCTCAGCCATCTCTTTATCACTAAGCTCAACCTCAAGCTTGAAATTGGGAATATCAATCTTGATTATGTCTCCATCATTTAAGGCGGCAATAGGTCCCTGACTGGCTGCCTCAGGAGAGACATGCCCAATAGCAGCGCCACGGCTGGCTCCAGAAAAGCGCCCATCAGTGATAAGAGCTATCTCTTTATCCAGGCCCATGCCGCTTAAGAGAGCCGTGGGAGTGAGCATTTCCCTCATCCCTGGTCCTCCTTTAGGACCTTCATAGCGGATAACTATTATCTCGCCTGACTTTATCTTGCCCTGCATAATTGCCTCAGTAGCCTCTTCTTCGGAATCAAAGATTCTAGCTGCTCCCCGATGAATCATCATTTCAGGAGCTACTGCTGCCCTTTTCACTACCGCTCCCTCGGGTGCCAGATTACCAAAAAGGATAGCAATACCCCCCTTAGCTGAGTGAGCCTTGGCAATAGGACGAATAACCTCCCTATCAGCAACCTGGCTCTGGGAGATTATCTCAGCCACCGCTTTTCCCGATACTGTTCCCAACTCCAGGTTTAGTAATCCCTGTAACTCCTTCATCACAGCAGCTATGCCACCAGCCCGGTCTAAATCTTCAACATGATAATCACCAGCTGGTCTCAGCTTGCAGAGGTAAGGAGTCTGCTCGCTGAGCTGGTTTACCATCGGCAGGCGAAAATCAACCTTGGCTTCATGAGCTAATGCCATAAGGTGCAAAACAGAATTAGTGCTCCCGCCTAACGCCATATCAACAGTAAAGGCGTTATGGATAGAGTCCTTGTTTATAATATCTCGCGGACGTATATCTTTGGCTAGTAGTTCCATAACCTGCTGTCCCGCTTTTTTGGCTAACTGCTCCCGCCTAGCATCAACAGCCGGAATAGTGCCATTACCGGGCAATCCCATTCCCAGTGCTTCAGTTATACAATTCATAGTATTGGCGGTAAACATTCCAGAGCAGCTGCCGCAGCCGGGGCAGGCAATCTCCTCTATCTGTTTCAGTTCTTCCTGGCTCATCTTACCCTTAGCCACCTTACCCACTGCCTCAAAGACACTGCTAAGGTCAAGCTCAACAATCTCACCATTACTGCTCAGGCGTCCCGCCAGCATTGGCCCACCACTAATGAAGATAGCCGGCAGATTCAGCCTTACTGCGGCCATAAGCATTCCGGGGACTATCTTGTCACAATTGGTAATAAAGACCAGAGCATCAAAGGCATGAGCCTCAGCTACTATCTCCACTGAGTCGGCAATTAGTTCTCGACTAGGCAGGCTGTATTTCATCCCTGGGTGGTTCATAGCAATACCGTCGCACACGGCGATAGTATTAACCTCAAAGGGAACACCGCCTCCACTTCTCACCCCAGCCTTGACTGCTTCGGCAATAGTCCTTAAATGTATATGTCCCGGGACAATCTCGCTGAAGCTGTTGATAATGCCAATGAATGGCTTATCCATTTCATCCCGGCTGCAGCCTAAGGCATAGAGCAAAGAGCGGTGGGGAGCCCGCTCAATACCCTTCTTTACTACGTCGCTTTTCATATTTTCTCATCTACCTCTGCTGTTTCAAATAAAAAAGGCCGTCCCGTGGGGACGGTCCCTATTCTGCGGAGACGACCCACCGGCCGAGCTATGTATATGTAACAAGCACCAAAATAGTAAGATTTGTATTCATCGTATTGATAAATTAGCATAGTTCCTATTTATTGTCAAGTTGAATTTAATAAGACAAATTTAAGTCATTCACTTTCCCAATTTCTTACCTTATCCAGCCTTCGCTGGTGTCTTCCCCCCTCAAACTCAGCAGTAAGATAGGTCTCAACAATTTCAGGGATGAGCTCCTGCCCAAGTTCTGCCGCCAGGCAGAGGATATTGGCGTCATTATGCTGGCGGGCCCGTCTGGCACTGAAGGGGTCACGGCATAGGGCAGCTCTTATCCCCTTAACCTTGTTAGCGGCAATACTCATACCGATACCGGTGCTGCATATCAGAATGCCACATTCAAAATCATGCTTGGCTACTGCTTCAGCTACCTCTCGGGCGATATCAGGGTAATCCACTGACTCAGTATTATAAGAGCCAAGGTCCTGATAACTATGCCCGGATTCGGTAAGTAGCTTTATGATAAACTGCTTAAGGGCAAACCCCCTATGGTCACAGCCAATAGCAATATGCACTATTTAGCCCCTTTGCCAATTGCAGTACTCCCACACACCTTCATTATTTCTTCTCTTGATATCACCCCTTCTCGCAGGACTATAGGCATTTCCCCGGTAACATCAACTACAGTAGATTCTCTACCGCCCGGGCATTGGCCACCATCAATAACCAGGTCTATCCTGTCACCCAACTGGGAACGGACATCATCGGCAGCCAGGGGGCTAGGCTCACCACTTAGATTGGCACTTGTGCCCACAATAGGAGCCCCGGCACCCTTAATCAGGGCGATAGGAACAGGATGAGCCGGAATGCGAACAGCTACCGTATTACCACCGCTGGTGATGATATCAGGGACTGAGTTAGATTTATATAAGACCATGGTCAAGGCACCGGGCAGAAAGTTACCAGCCAGGAGCCAGGCAATCGGTGGCACATTATCAGCTACCTCACCTATCTCTGAGAAGTGAGCTAAGAGCAAAGGCAGTGCCATAGTTCTGGGTCGTTCCTTTACCCGGTAAACCCTCTCTACCGCCTGAGGAATGTCAGCACAAGCGCCTAGTCCATAAACAGTATCGGTAGGGAAGGCAATTACGCCTCCCTGCCTGAGAATGAGAACCCCTCTCTCAACCTGTTGTTTAACATCTAAAGAAAGCTTGCCTGACATGCTCTTACTCTTAACGGTGAGTTTTCTCCTAGCTACAGTATATCATAGTACTGAGTAAAGCCAAAGATAATAAAGTCGCCTGGAATTCGGCTATCCTTGTTTGGATGATTGATGTTATAATTATTCAAAATAGGCGAAAGGGGGTTAAGGAACATGGCCAAGTTACTTATTATCTACCATTCCCAGAGTGGAAATACCGAAGAGATGGCAAAGGCAGTCTACGAGGGAGCCCTTTCTGCCAAGGCTACGGTGAGCCTGAAAAAGGCAGCCGAGGCAACAAGTGATGATTTTCTCGGTTGTGATGCCGTTATTTTGGGTTCCCCCAACTACTTCAGCTACATGGCAGGGGCGGTTAAGGACTTCTTTGACCGCACCTTTTACGCTCTCAAGGATAAGGTGAATGAGAAACCCTACGCCTTGTTCGGTAGCCATGGCACTGGAGGAACAAAGGCTTTAGATAGCCTTGACAGGCTTTGCGATAATCTTAAACTGAAGAAAGCTGCCGAAAATGTGGCAGCACTACGTAAGGCATCACCTGAGGTCTTAGAAGAATGCAAAGAACTGGGAGGGAAGCTAGCTCAGTCATAGTTTAGGATTTGGGAAATGGCTAAGAAAAAGTTAAAGCAAACCCTGAATGAGAGTCATCGGGTAGCTACCAGTGATGATATTGAAGTTTCCACCTATCTTGAAATTGCTGAGGTAGGTGGTGAACAGCCGGTTGCGGCAAAAGAAATTATACCTGAGGCTAAGCCAGAGGCGATAATTGTTATCGACCTTGGCTCACAATATAGCATGCTAATTGCCCGGCGAATACGCGAGTGCCAGATATATTGCGAGCTACTGCCCCATGATGCCCCCTGGGAAAAGGTAGCCCAATTGAACCCCAAGGGATTCATTCTCTCCGGTGGGCCAGCCAGTGTTTATGAACCTGGTGCCCCTCTAGCCCCAGCTTACATTTATGAGAGCCATTTGCCGATATTGGGTATATGCTACGGAATGCAGGTCCTCACCAAACAGCTGGGTGGGCAGGTGGCACCAGGGCAAAAACACGAGTATGGTCATGCTGTCCTCCACCTGAGCGAGGTGGATTCACCACTATTTGCCGATTTGCCTTCCCCCACTACGGTATGGATGAGTCATGCTGA
>Ga0114921_10001333_pt1 | contig 11314 bp, 10 predicted proteins | sample BentaG_FD_87016 | JGI IMG/M metagenome (GOLD analysis project Ga0114921, IMG submission 87016) | Deep subsurface microbial communities from South Atlantic Ocean to uncover new lineages of life (NeLLi) - Benguela_00093 metaG | ecosystem: Environmental > Aquatic > Marine > Oceanic > Sediment ...
CCTTGCAGATTTGCTGGGCTCTGCGACGTGTTCAATAGGTTTTTAGGGCGGCTAATACTTCAACCTTTTAGTTGATAAAATGAGCTGGGCCACTCTGCTAGCTGTCGGCGTCGTAGCACTCATCGCCGTATTATTCGTCTTGACGATGGTCTTCTACTACAACCGGATCAGGGTCCTCGCCAACAGGATCGAGGAGGCGTGGGCCCAGATCGACGTGCAGCTGAAGAAGAGGTTCGACCTGGTGCCCAACCTCGTTGAGACGGTGAAGGGCTACGCGTCCCACGAGAGGGAGATCTTCGAGAGTATATCGAAGGCCCGGGCGGGCATGATCACAGGGAGCCCTCAGGAGAGGATGGGGGCCTCCGACATCCTGACGGGGGCGTTGCGCCAGCTGTTCGCCGTCGCCGAGGCCTACCCCGACCTGAAAGCGAGCGAGAACTTCAGGCTCTTCCAAGAGCAGCTGGAGGGCATCGAGAGCAAGATCGCCTACGCCCGGCAGTACTACAACACCTCGGTGCTGGCCTTCAACAACGTCATCACGACCATCCCCGGCGTCTGGTTCGCCGGCGGCAGGCAGAAGCACGCTTTCCTGGAGATTCCGGAGGAGGAGCGAGGGCCCGTTAAAGTGGAGTTCTGATGGGGCGCCTCAGCTTCCAGGACGAGATAGCCCGGAACAGGCGGAGCTCCCTACTCCTGGCGGTTTTGGTTTCGGTCATACTGTTCATCCTGGTCTACGTCTTCGTCTACCTCCTCGCCCCGGAATACATCGTGGTCTCCCTACCCCTCTCCGTCTTCCTCATAGGTTTGTACGCCTTTAGCTCATACAGGTACGGCGACAGCGTCGTCCGCGCGCGCGGGGGAGATGGATGTGAGCGAGGCGGCCAGCAACTTCTTCTTCGTGGACCCGAACCGGAGCCCTCTTGACAGCCTCTACGCCACCCACCCGCCCATCGAGGAGCGGATCAGACGGCTCAGAGCCATGTAACGAGAGATGGAGTGCTGGTCTCCCGGCCTTGGCTAGAGAGGACCGCCCCGATACCGATAGTAGACATCGATGAAGGCGAGGTTTAATATCACTCCGAAGCACGCCGTGAGGAGGCCCCCTAGGAACGGGACCAATGCCAGGAGGACGTTGCCGACCACGGCGACGATCAGGATGACGATGACATCCCCGAGGTCCCTTCCCAATGTGCTGAAGGCCTTGGAGGCGGCGTCCGTGATACCCGTCTCGTCGACGACGATGATCACGAACATCAGGATGGCCACCGGGATGAGGATTATCGTCACGAACATGACGACCCCGACGATGGAGGCCAGGATGAAGGTTCCAAGCCGCCCCAGCGCGTAGCTGAAGCTCCTCCCCAGGTCGAGGGGATCATCCACGTAGGCGTCTCGAGCCATGTCGATGGCGGCGAAGTTCAGGATGAAGGTGATGAAGAATCCGACGAGGGACAGGAGACCCAGTGTGAACTTGGCCTCGCCCGCGCGCGCGATCAAGATCGAGATGATCCCGCCTATCAGAACCGGGGCGAAGACCATGGGCTTTGCTATGGCGACATTGAATCCCAAGGAGAGGTGTTCCGTGGCCCCCACATCGCGAGGCGCCCTCCCCCTCGGGGGTCCACCCTCGGCTTCCCCTAACCTCTCGCCGCAGCTTGGACAATAGTTCTGGCCTTCGTCAAACTCACTTCCACACTTTGGACAGAAGGGCAAATCAACCACTATTATAGGGGTTCCTGTGAGGTGAATAAAACTTTCTGTTATTATATGTCAGCATGACACGTGGGAAACACCGTTAAAAGCGCTTGTTAAAGAACTGTCAGATGGTCTTTACTGGTTTTGGCTTTGTCTCAGGTACTCTGAGGGCGAGGATTGGCAACCTTATGCCGAGGTCGATGGCGAGAGGTATGAGGAAGAGGAGGCTCGGATTGGACCCCTTGTAGAGGATGCCGCCTATGATGGGCGCCGGTATCCTGAACAGGCTGCTTAGGGTGTTGGTGATACCCAGCCACCGCCCCCTCTGCCCCGCCGGCACCAGCTCCAGCCCGAGGGTCTCCCAGGCGCTGCTGCTCATGCCTATGCCCCTGAACGCCCACGCGACCACAAGCCACCCCGGGCTCGGGGCTACGACGACGAGGACCATCCAGACGTACAGGAAGGGCCTGATCAGGTAGATGGACACCTTCCTGCCCCTCTGGTCGGCGATACTGTTGATGGGGATGGAGACGAGTATGGAGACTAGGGTGGAGACCGTCGTCATCGTCCCCAGGGTGAGGGCGCTGGCCCCCTTGACTTGGGCGGCGTAGAGGAAGGTGAAGGGCTCCATCATGCTCCAGGACACCGAGCCGAGGCACCTCACCGCGATCCAGGCCTTGAGTCCCTCCTTTCCCTCTAGGACCTCCCTGAAGTCCTGGAGGAACGACCCCTTGCCGGACCGGGGCTGGGGCGGCACATCCGTGAGCTTCAGGTAGACGAAGATGTAAAGGGCGGCGAGGCCGGCTAGGCGGGCGTAGTACAGGGGCCTTATCCCTTCCGCATTGAGCCCTCCGAACCTCTCCACCAGCAGGGCGGCCGGGATGGGGCTGATCAGTCCGGCGACCTGCGCGACGATGTTTCGCAGGCCGAACCCGGTGGCGCGGTCCTCGTCCCTGAGGCCGTTGCTGATCATGACGTTCTGGCTTCGGAACATCAGCGCCATGGTGAAGGGGGAGACGATCATGGCGAGCAGTATCCAGGTCCAGTCCAGGGCGAAGGCGTATATTGCGATCATGAGCAGGTAGGCGGCCATCCCAAGCCCTAGGATCCGCTTCAGGCTGTAGATGTCGGAGAGCCAGCCGGAGGGCATCGAGATGGCCATGTTGACGGCGCCGCTGAGTCCCCTCATTGAGCCCAACATGATGGGGTCCGCGCCGAGGGCCGTCGTGTAGATGGAGTCATAGTTGCCGGTGAGGTTGTAGAGGAAGGTATGGCCCCCGCCCCTGACCAGCATCATCCTATAGTTGTGGCTCTGCCTCCCCAGGAAATCGCGCAGCCGCCTTACAACCATCACCTAGGATCCCCTTCCCTGGACATCAAAATGACTACGGTCGTCCAGACCTCCATATCGTAAACAAGCCTCGTATTAAGGTGTTTCCCGCGCTGAAAACCTCCCGGAGTATGAATCCCCGTAGAAGTGGAAAAAGAGGGGGCGTTACATGCCCTCGTGGAGCACCTTGTACTCCTTCGCGGGGCCAGGCTTGGTCAGGGACCACTCAAGGCCTCGGACGGTTGTCACGTACTCGGGCCACGGCAGGTCGATGGGCGGGTAGAAGTCCCTGGATAGCAGGGGCGCCACCCACTTAGAGCCGCCGATACCTCCGCCGGTCCTATCGTTAAACTCCGCCTTCGCCCTACGCAACGCCTCCGGGTCGGTGAGCAACTCAACGATAGTCGCTCCGATGGTCTTCGCCGCCATCCTTATTCCCGGGTCGACACAGGCGCTGTACCCGTTCATCGCATACCTGGCCCAAAGGGGGTACTGGTAGTTGGGGTCAGGCGGCCTTAGGACGGCGTTCGCCGTGTACAGCCGGGTGGATGGGGCGGTCCACTGGTACTCGACGTAATCGTCGGACCCCTGGGTCTCGATCCACTGGGGGAACTGGTACCTGGTGGCCCCGTCCGGCCCATCGATGGGAGCTATCTCCTGGCATGCATCGGTCAGCGGGTCGTCCATGCGCTCCAGCCCGAGGTTCCCATGTATCCGCCTCGCGAAGTCCCTCGCCTCCTCGCCGAACTTCGGGGGGCCGACGAGCCTTAGGTTCCCGTACAGAATCTCGGACAGCGCCACGTTGGTGAGACCGCACCGGGTCCTGGAGACGATCCGCTTAGTTGCCCTCGTGCCTGTGATCTGGGCCACGCCCTTGGCGGTGTTGTCCAGCACCCTCTGGATCTGCTCCTGCATCTCCAGCAGCGGCGCCCTGTGCGCGTACTGGATCTGCCCTACGCGGGGCGGCAGGTTGTCCGAGGTGCACTGGCCCCCGACCATGATGTACTCGTTAAGGGTCCAGTAGGCCGTGTAGGGAAGCATGGCGTCCTCCACGTACTTGGTCGCCGTGTACATCAGGCAGACGGCGTCCAGCGCGGCCGGGATCCGGCCCCCGGCGTGCCCCAGCATCCGGAACGGAACATCCCTGGGCTTGAACCACCTCTCCGGGTTCGGCGTCTCGAAGGTGTAGAGAGTGTTGTAGTACGAGCCGCCCTGGATGTCACTCCTCACACCGTTGATGCCGCTCGGGTGGAAGGGAATGGACGCGTCGAAGTCGTCGTAGTACCCCTTCGCCGCGTGGATGGGCTTGGAGCCGCAGACCTTCTCGGCGGGCTCCCCCAGGAACTTCAGGGTGCCCTTGAGGTCGTGCTCCTCTATCGCCCTCTTCGCAGCTAAGAAGCCGAACAGGGCTCCCGTGCCCAGGGCTGAGTGGGGATCGGTGTGACCCGCGGCCCAGGGGTGCAGAGAGTCGTCCCTCGGCTTCCTGTAGGGGACGGCGGCCTGGGAGCACCCCGGCACGGCGTCGTACTCGGCGAAGCCGCCGATGACGGGCCTGCCCTCGCCCCAGACGGCGCAGAAGGCCGTGGGCATCTGGCCGCTTCCCTCCTCCACCTTGAATCCCTCTCCCCTAAGGAGTTCGACGTAGGCCTTGGCGGACCTGTACTCCCTGAAGGCCGGCTCCGCGTAGTTCCAGATCTCCCGATGGAAGCCTGATATCCACCTTTCGTTGTCGTCTATCCAGTCGAATATTGTCCTCTTTTCTTCTGGAATCTCACTCAAAACTCCAAAACCTCCAATCTATTTACTCTGTTATGTATTTAAGGCGTCGTCCACGACGCAGAATCTGCTGGAGAAGAGATCTTATTAACGGTGTAGGCGATCCGATTCCGGGGGCGTCTGTGAAGGGCAAGGCTATGACCCATGTCGACAGGTCCGAGACGGTGGAGCTTCTTAAGAGTCTTGTTAGGATCAACTCGGTCAACTCCACGCTGGTGGAAGGGGCGCCCGGCGAGGCGGAGATCGCGGAGCACATAGCCGGCTTCATGCAGAGCATGGGTCTCCAGACCAGATTGGAGGAGGTGGAGCCGGGGCGCCAGAATGTCGTCGGGGTCCTGAAGGGGGCGGGCGGCGGCCCCACCCTGATGCTGAACGGCCACATGGACACCGTCGGCATCGACTATATGGAGATCGACCCCCTCGATCCCATCGTGAAGAACGGCAGGCTCTACGGCCGCGGCGCAAACGACATGAAGGGGGGCCTGGCAGCCATTCTAGCCGCCACAAAAGCCCTAGTCGATTCAGGTGTCAAGATCAGAGGAGACCTCATCGTCGCCGGGGTCTGCGATGAGGAGTACGCGAGCATCGGCACCGAGAGGCTCATGGAGGAGGTGAGGCCGGACGCGGCGGTGATCGGGGAGCCGACGGGCCTTCAGATCCTCGTCGCTCACAAGGGATTCGCCTGGGTCGATGTCGAGACCAGAGGGGTGGCAGCCCACGGCAGCAGGCCTGAGATCGGGGTGGACGCCATCGCGAAGATGGGGAAGGTCCTGGTGGAGATCGAGAGGCTCCAGGAGGAGGTGCTCCCGCGCAAGAGGCACAGATTGGTGGGCTCCCCCTCGGTCCACGCGTCGACCATCCACGGCGGCCGGGAGCTGAGCACCTACCCCGACCACTGCAAGCTGCAGGTCGAGAGGAGACTGATCCCCGGCGAGGAGCAGAGGGACGTGGACGCCGAGATGGAAGCCCTCCTGGCCTCGCTCTCTAAGGCCGACCCAAAGTTCGACGGCAGCTATCGGATAACCTTCATCCGCGGCCCCATGGAGGTCTCACCCGACGAGGAGATATGCCGCGTACTAAACAGGAGCGCGCTGGACGTCACAGGCAAAGAGCCTAGCTTCGTCGGTGGAAGCGGCTGGATGGACACGGAGATCATCTGGAAGAGGGGGACCCCCGCCGTCGCCTTCGGACCCCGAGGGGCAGGGTCCCACGCGGCCGTGGAGTACGTCGAGCTAGACTCCGTGATCGACGCTTCGGAGATACTTGAGCTGACCGCCATCCGATTCTGCGGAACATCTGCCTAAGCCGACCGACTTCATCCCCCGGATTCCGGGGAGAGCTTAGGCATAGCAGGTTTTTTCTTCCCCTCTCCCGCATCTATGGGTGAGGAATAATTCTTGAAGGTAAGGGCTGAGAACGGGCTTGTCCGGATCCTGAAGGCGGAGGGCGTCGAATAGGTCAGCACCTTCCCGTCGACCCCCAAACAACGCCTGCGGAGAGGAGGACGTGCCGAACCTCATGATGAGGACGGAGCGCTTTGCCATCGCCGTCGCCGACGGCTTCTCCCGGGTCTCCAACGGAAAGCGGATAGGGGTCTGCTCCGTGCAGGGGGGCATGAACGCCGCCGGCATCCAGGACGCCTACAGCGGCATCGTCCAGGCCTATGAGGACTCGTCGCCCATCCTCTGCGTCACCGGCGGCGTCCCCCCGGCCATCAGGGAGACCGAGCGCTGGAACACCTCCGAGGCCTTCCGGAGCGCCACCAAGTGGACCGGGTTCATAAACAAGGCCCACCGGGTGCCGGAGTACCTGCGGCGGGCGTTCACCTACCTCAGGACCGGAAGGCCGGGCCCCGTCCTCCTCCAGCTGCCCCGGGGCCTCGGGGAGTATGACGAGTCCGAGTTCCCCTACGTGCCCGTAAAGGGATGGAGGCACAAGGGGGACCCCGGGGACGTCAAGGTCGCCGTCCGCGCCCTCCTCGCCGCGAAGAGGCCGCTGATCTACGCCGGCCAGGGGATCTTCAACGCTGATGCGTGCGACGAACTTCGGGAGTTTGCCGAGCTCTTCCAGGCGCCGGTGCTCACGACGTTGAAGGCCAAGAGCTGCTTCCCCGAGGACCATGCCCTGTCTCTAGGCGTGAGGGGTACCCCAGCCGAGAGGTTCCTCCGAACCTCGGATCTGATATTCGCCGTGGGCAGCAGCCTGTCGCCCGGGAGGTTCTCCCACCACGTCCCCGACCCCTCCGGGAAGGTCATCGTCCAGTGCACCATCGACGAGATGGACATCAACAGGAACTACAGGGTGGACCACGCCATCGTCGGAGACGCGAAGCTCGTCCTGGGACAGCTCATCGCCGAGGTGAAGGAGCAGGCGAGCTTCAAACGGGGGAGCAGGAAGGAGCTGCTCCGGGAGGTCGAGGAGGCCAAGAGGGAGCACATGGAGAAGTATACGCCCCTGATGGGGTCCGACGAGAAGCCCATAAATCCCTACAGGGTCTACCGGGAGCTGATGCAGACCATCGACCGCGGGAACTCCTTCGTCACCCATGACTCGGGGAACACCAGGGACCAGCTGAGCACCGTCTACGAGGCCCTCATACCCCACGGCTTCCTCGGCTGGGGGAACGTCTCAACCCTCGGCTTCGGCCTAGGCGCCGCCATAGGGGCGAAACTCGCGTTCCCCGAGCGGCAGGTGGTAAACTTCACGGGCGACGCAGGCGTCGGCTACCAACTGGGGAACTACGAGGCCCTGGTCAGGAACGAGATCGGAATAACCACCATCCACATCAACAACTCCGGCTTCGGCGGCTACGGTCCCGGCTTCTGGGGGGCCGGCCACAGCCCCTACACCTCGAAGGTGACGCCATCGGCTATCGTCAAGATGGCTGAGGCGGCGGAGGCTCTGGGTGAGTACGCCGAGAGGGTGGAGGACCCGGACGAGATAGCGCCGGCCCTGAAGCGGGCCTTCAAGGAGAACCGGTCGGGGAGGCCGGCCTACTTGGAGGTCATCTGCTGCCAGCACCCTGTCTTCGGCAGATGGGTCACGGGCTGAGCTAGGCCTCAACTGGCGTAGGGCCGCCTGGGGCGTCGTCCTCGATGGGCGTCATCGTGTACTTGGCCTCCCGGACGCCCCTTATGGCTCGCACCCGGGAGATGAAGCCGAGGACCTCCTCCGCGTCCCCCTGGACGATGAAGATCTCGATGCAGTAGCCTCCGTCGATGTGGAGGTGCATGTTCCCGAAGATGGACTCGTCGAAGCCGTGCCTCAGCTCCATCAGCCGCTCGTTCACGTCCCGCCGCTCCTTCTCGGAGACCACGGTCACCGTCGCCATAACCCTGCCACGCTCCAAGCGCTGAAGCGAGAAATGGGAGAGGGCGTCGCGCACCGCCAGCCTTATGGCCTCGGATCTGCTTGAGTATCCGCTTCTCTCGACGAAACTGTCGAGCTGATCCAGGAGTTCGGGGCTCAGGGAGATGCTCACCACGGTCATGGATATATCTTAATAACATTCCTCATTGGGTTATTAAATATTAATAAAAAACCCTCCTGATCTAACATTATCTTAATAAGTACCTTGATCCTTCTCCCGGTGAATTATGGGCGGCGACTGAGAGATGAGCCACGGGGAGGAGCACCACGAAGGCGGGTGGGTTACCCTAGCAGCGGCCGGAGTCCTTACGGCTTCAGGGATCCTCCTACGCTTCCTATCCGACTTGACCCTAATCTCTAGCATCTTTTTGCTGGGGGCCATGGTCCTGTCTGGGGCCGGCATCGCCAGGGCAGGCCTCAGGGCCCTGCTCCACGGCAGGATCAGCGTCGACCTCCTCATCACCATAGCGGCCGTCGGTGCGACCGCCATCGGCCACCTTGAGGAGGGAGCCTCGGTCCTATTCCTGTTCAACCTGGCCGAGAGGTTGGAGGACTACGCCGCCAACAGGGCTAGGCACGCGATAGAGGCGTTGATGGAGTTGAAGCCGGAGGTGGCGACGGTGAGGCGGGACGGCGGGGAGATGACCGTGGCCGTGGAGGAGGTCTGGCCCGGCGAGGTGTTCGTACTGCACCCCGGCGACCGGGTCCCCCTGGACGGGGTCGTCGTCGAGGGCCCCTCCAGCGTCGACCAGGCGGCGATAACCGGGGAGTCGGCGCCGGTGCTGAAGGAGGTCGGGGCCGAGGTCTACGCGGGCACTATAAACATCGACGGCTTCCTTGCCGTCAGGGTTACCAGGATGGCCGACGAGACGATGCTTGCCAGGATTCTGGAGATGGTCGAGGAGGCGGAGGAGAGGCGTTCCCCCACGGAGGCCTTCGTTGAACGCTTCGCGGGGCTCTACACTCCCACGGTTATAGCGCTGGCCGCCGCCGTCTCGGTGGTTCCGCCCCTCCTGTTGAACCAGCCGTTCCAAAATTGGATCTACAGGGCCCTGGTGATGCTGGTGGTCGCCTGCCCCTGCGCCCTCGCCATCTCGACGCCCGTCGCCATGGTCTCAGCCATCGCCAGCGCCGCCCGGAACGGCGTCCTCATCAAGGGGAGCGCCTACCTGGAGCAGGTCAGTGGGGCCGGGGCGATAGCCTTCGACAAGACCGGAACCCTGACCCGGGGGGAGCTCGCCGTAACGGAGGTCGTCTCCTTCGGGGTCCCCGAGAGGGAGGTCCTCAGGAGGGCGGTTGCGCTTGAGGCGAAGGCCGAGCATCCCATAGCGAGGGCGATCCTGGAGCGGGCCACGGAGGAGGGCGTCGGCGTCGAGGAGGCCACCGACTTCAGAGCCTACGTCGGAAGGGGCGTGGAGGCCTGCATCGAGGAGAAGACCTGCTGCATCGGCAACCTCAGGCTCTTCGAGGAGCTTGGCATGGAACTCAGGGATGGGACGGTCGAGAGGCTGGAGTCGGAGGGGAAGACGGTGGTCCTGGTCTCCGAGGAGGACTGCGTCATCGGCGCTATAGCCCTTATGGACCGGATAAGGGACGGCGCGGAGGAGGCCCTGTCCCAGATCAAGCGGCGGGGCATGAGGGTTGAGATGCTGACCGGCGACAACGAGGAGACCGCCCGGGCCATAGCCGAAAAGCTCCACGTCGACGGGTACACGGCGAACCTCCTCCCCGAGGAGAAGGTCTCCGCCATCGAGAAGCTCAGAGCCGACCACGGGCGGGTCGTCATGGTCGGGGACGGCGTTAACGACGCCCCAGCCCTGGCCGCGGCCGATGTCGGCGTCGCCATGGGGGCCATAGGCAGTGACGTAGCCCTTGAGACGGCCGACGTGGCGCTCATGGAGGACGAGCTGGGTCGAATACCCTACCTCGTCGACCTGAGCAGAGCCACCATGCAGAGGATAAGGGAGAACATCGCCGCCTCCATCCTCGTCAAAGCGGCGGTCGCCGTCTTCGCGCTCCTTGGACTGGTTAGCCTATGGCTCGCCGTCGCCGTCGGGGACATGGGACTGAGCCTCGCCGTGATATTGAACTCCCTGCGCCTCAGCGGCATCAAGGTCATGCCCTACGCTAGGACCCACGGCGCCCGAGGTCCCCAGCCAGCCGGTGAGCCTGCCGGAGGGGCTCAGGCAGCCGCCTCCCGGCCGACATCCTCCTAACCACCTCCCGGCTCGTTTCAAGAGTTATGCTGTGGCCGACCGAAACGTAGAGGGGAGAGCGGCCCCCCACCGTCAGCCTGCCGCCCACGACCGAACCCCCGTAGATGAGAGGAGCCCAGTCGTCTAGGGCATCCCCAACGTCCCCGACGAGCCGCCTCCTGGCGACGCCGATGGCTGCCACATCCAGGTCGAGGCCCACGTGAGAAGCCAGGCCGCATCCCCGGGGATGGGCGACGCCGTGGCCGTTCACCATGAGCACATCGAACCCTGACACTCGCCTGGCGGCGGCCTCGACAGCAGACGCCTCCCTGAATGACAGGTATCCGGGGATGTACGGGAAGCGGACCACGACCCTGGCCGAAGCGGATTCCAGCAGTCGATATCGATCATCCAGGACGACGCAGGCCGCATAGGCCGCATCGCCGACGTATGAGGCGTCCACGCCAGCCACTATCTCGTAGTGCTCTAGTCTGTCCTTCCGCACAACGCGCCTCGACATCATCTTCTGGAGCTCCACCAGCCTCTTCAGCGGCCGATCCGACTCGAAATCTCGAAAGACCTCGGCATCTCGGCCCGGATTACGCACGACTTTGCCCGCCGCTCCGCGCACCTCCTTCCTGTTCAAGGCTTCCGAGACGGCGCGGGCTGCGCGTCCGTCGCCCAACGCTCTGGCCAAGCTGAGGGGCGTCGTGACTCTGCCTTCAGGTACCTGTTCAACGAGTTCCCTGAGGGCTCGGTAGAAGTCGAAGGACGGCCCCATCGGGTAGTGCTGTTATAGTTGGATCTTAAGGCGGTTTGGATTGTAAACTGGCTTCCGCGTCCATCTCAAAGAAGGACGGCGTTTAGACCCCTCAGGACATACGGCCGAGAGGCCGTTAACGCCCCTCGATTCTCCAGCTCGTCTCCCCAGGTCTGTCGCTGAGGACGA
>Ga0114921_10001334_pt1 | contig 11311 bp, 10 predicted proteins | sample BentaG_FD_87016 | JGI IMG/M metagenome (GOLD analysis project Ga0114921, IMG submission 87016) | Deep subsurface microbial communities from South Atlantic Ocean to uncover new lineages of life (NeLLi) - Benguela_00093 metaG | ecosystem: Environmental > Aquatic > Marine > Oceanic > Sediment ...
CTCCGCGATTCGGAGATGGAATGATCTTGTGCATTTGTTCCTGTATCATGGCTCCAAGATCCTCACTTTCTTTCATGAATGCATTTTGAACCAGGGATGCAATAATAAAGTTGTCTTCTGTGAGATGGTCGTATCTGGATATCTCTTCTTCTAACTTGATGACTGCGTTCTCCCGTGTTGATACATCCACGGCATCTGAAGTTTTCCCGGGGCGGAGGATATAGGTTTCAAATCCCTTAATTCTGCGATTCTTGTTGGAATTTGCATGAATGCTGATAAACAGTTTACCGTTGCTTTCATTCGCGTTTTTTGTCCGTTTCCAGAGAGGAACAAACACGTCCTCATCACGTGTGTAAATGACTTTGGCGTTTGTATGTTTTTCCAGAAGACGGCCCAACCGTTTGGAGATATCGAGTGTGACAAACTTTTCTTTTAAGCCATATCTTCCAGTCGTTCCTCCATCTTTTCCTCCATGTCCGGCATCGATCACTATGGTATCAATATACCAGCTATCCCGTAGTTTCTTGATCTTTTCGGCGGTATATCTTAGAGGCGTCCGGAGAGTGACGACAATCTCATTCGGATCGCGGTTCTGGGTAAGTTCATGATATTCAATCTCTGATCTAACCTGAAAGGCTATTTGGGCAGATTTTTCCATTTGATTGACGGCAATATCGCGAATAATACCGGTGGGTCTTACCTGTCGCAGTGCGCTGGAATCTACGACGCCACCGTTCACCGTTAGATAGAACCATCTGTTTCCTCCTATCCAGGATGCCAGGGCTCCTGTATCGAAGGGACGGGTGGTTCGAAGACGAAGGAGGGTGCCATTGGCCTTTTCATCGATGGTAAGATGGGTGATGTTGAAAGAAAGGAGTGTCACGATAATGACCTTGTTTACATCATCATAATAAACACCCGGGATAGCATGTCGACGAAGGATAGAGAGGAACGATTTCATGGGGAGATAAATATCTTCGCCATCGAAAAGAGCATGGATGGGCATTTGATAGACCCTGTCGTCAATGACAACAAAGCTGCTTTGAGCAGATACTTTGATTTTATGACCGCCAAAGTAAATCACGATCTTACCCCGTGCTGCATTTGTGAAAATGCCTGCGGTCAGCGATCGAATAAGATCTCGTGTGGAAAGATAGATGGAGGAACCGTCCTCAAAAGTTTTAATCGTTGCCCGTTTTCCAGGTTCATTGGGGAACTGGACAGTTATGTCACTTCCCACCAGTGATGTGGTGAAGGAATAGAGGATCATACTCAGTAGGAGAAACTTGCGTATCATTGTATTAAATTTATTCAAAGGTCGATTTAGAAAGCAATATCGATTTGAAGGCCTCCTTCCGTGTCTGGTTTTGACCATGTTTTCGCGGAGCGAGAGAATTTCCAGGTTGATCGAAGCCGGGCAGATAGAGTTGCCCCGGTTGTTTTCAGTCGGATTAAACAGGCCAATGACTGACCGGTTGGATAGAATGTTTTGTTCCTCAATTCGCCGGGAAAGTTCAGATCCCACACATATATTCTCGATTGATAGTTTTCAGCAACAAACCCTACCCAATTGAGTGACAATCGGAACGGGTCACGGATAAAGTGAGATTTTATTGAGAGACCATATCCCTGGAACGAGGCATCCCCCTGGCAGACAGCTGTGTGGTCGCCTTGCAGTTGAAGTCGAAATTGCTTTGTTGGAGAAATGGATGAGTTGAGACGCCATGACTCCCGTTTGGATCCCCCGGTGATGGACTCACCTCGATGTTGAACCTTTTCCTCAATAGATTTTTCTTCAAGTTTCCACCGGAGCGACGCCTGTCCCCGGCGCCAGCGATAACTCCATGTATGGGCGATTTCAAAGCCGTGGATTGCCCTCCCCGTTTCTCTGTCAGCGGAAGACTGGCGGTAGATGTCACCATAAGTGAAAAAGCGGTGTTTTCCCAGTTTCACAGATAGACCCTGATAAACGCCTGATTCGTTCAGTATAACGCTGCTCCATTCCCGGAAAGGCTGGGATCTGGGACCTTGAAATCCTGAGGTATAGTGGCGCAGGCTTGAGATCCAGTTGAGATTCTTTTCAACGATAATCATTCCCCCCAGAAAGGAAGGTTGCATTCCTGAACAGGCTGCCAGTTCCCCGAAGAATTGAACACGAAAAAGATCAAACTGGCCAAACATAGAACCGTAGGTTTTTGATGAACGGTTGTCAGGTGGTGAACCATGAAGAATCCACCTATCCTTTGCGAGAACAATACCGTAGTTACCCACCTTTCCTTGTCCCCGTTGCCAGGAGAGAAGGACAATGTCTTCCCGGAGGTTGTGTTTTCGGGCAAGAGATGATGGTGACTGATGAAGACCGGATGTAGAGATAGAGACCACGCGGTTTGAGTCCACCGTAGCATCTTTTGGAGAGGCAGTGAGCGAGAAGGTCCATTGTCCCAGACGGTCGGTTTTTTCCACCGCAATCCCTCGAAGAGCCCAGTACTCGATTGAGGAACGGTAAGGACGGAGTCCTTTTCCCAGATTACCCATACCTGTAAGGCTACCGTGGCCTTTAATAGGGGGAATTGAACGACTGAAAAGGAGACCGTAGCCCGTTTGTAATTGATGATCTCCTACAATCAGGCGTATTCCATTGGCGAGTTTGGCGGTCAGATAACCCGTTACAAAATCGGTGAGTCCGGTCTCTCCCGGATCACGCTCCAGAATGAATCCGCCGCTGATAAACGATCGTGTGATTCTTCCCCGTGTCAATATTCTGATATCTTCACCTGGAGTGACCCAGCGATTCCGTAATGTGACGCTTGTCGGGGGTATCTGTTTCACAGTAGCGACAAGAGGCAAGAGTTGGCTCGCGAGGGTGGAAAGTCCCTGTATGGTGAAAATCTGCTCTTTTGAGGTAAATCGGCCGATTTCCTTTCGTTTTTCGAGTATAAGGGAAGCATCGGTGGAAGTGAGGAGAGGTATCTCTTCGATCTGTTTCTTATTGGCACGATTGAGATCAATGGGCCGGCGAACAAGGTCTTCCAGTAGAAAAAGTTCATCGTCGGTGAGAATATCTCCATCCTCTTCAATCTGAAGCGTTGCCAAAACATATTCCAGATGTTGCCCGGAGATTGGACAGACGCTAAGGCAAAGTAATGTGAAGAGCAAATACCTGACTGATAGCCAGTTCGGGATGGGTAACGATAGCATAGCTAATTTTTCCTAGGGAGATAGAAAAGAGTCCTTTTACCTGAAGCGAAATTCCAGCGGTAACCTGGGTCGGGTGGGATACAAATCCGGTGGCCACCCTCAGGGCCTCAATTGGTTGCCACCGAATGCCAAACTTATACCGGCTTTCAAACTCCAGATCCCGCTCAAGCTCCACGGCCGCCAGAAGGGATGGCGTGGGGGAAAAGCCAAATACGGTGGCCACGACCTGCGGAAGAGGTTCCCTCGATACACCCAGCTTTGGTGAATTGAGATTTCGGTAAAGAAGTGACCATTGCATCGATTTGGTGAAGCTGTAGTTGACAGAAGCTACAATACCAACAGTCCGGTCGCTGCCATAGTTCCGGATGGAGAGTTCATGTCCATTAATCAAAATACCGAAACTCATATTATCACCGATTGAATATCCACCACCAAGCGAGAACGTGGTTTCACGGTAGACTTCTTTTCCAACTGCTGAGAAAGCAGTTCCCAGTTTGATAGATTTGAAGGGGAATACCGTTGATACGCTATAGTGGTTCAATGATTGAAGTTGGAATGGGAAGCCATATGAAACCGCAAATCCTGTACGATGAACATGTGCAAGGACGGCCGGGTGGGATAAAAAATCGAGCGCTGATTGTTCTCTATTAAAATGGATAAATCCCGATCCTATCTGCATGGGTGACTGGGGGATCCGTTCGAAAGCTGCGAATAGGGATGAAGAAATGAGAAGCGAGAATATGATGAGTCTCATCCGCGCAAATGTAGGATGGTTACCGTCAAATGGCAAGAGTTGGGAGAGGTGATTTCCCTTCACTTTTTTCCAAAAGAGTGCGAAATTGCATTGAAGTATTATCCTTAAAGAAGATCCTTCAAAAATAAAGAAGAAAATGAAGCGTAAGATACGGATTCTTTTGGCAAAGCCGGGTCTTGATGGGCACGACCGAGGAATCAAGATATTGGCTCGAGCCTACCGCGATGCGGGAATGGAGGTTATCTATATCGGTCTCAGGCAGACGCCCGAGATGATCGTCTCCGCTGCCCTGCAGGAGGATGTCGATGTCGTTGCCCTCTCCATATTATCCGGTGCCCACATGACCATTTTCCCTCGTGTTCTGGAGTTAATGAAAGAGAATGGATTGGAGGATGTCCTGTTGACAGGCGGCGGCATCATCCCACAAAAAGATATTGACGTACTCAGAGAGAACGGTGTAGGCAGGCTTTTTGGTCCCGGAACCCGGATTCAGGAAACCATTGATTACATTCAGAATTGGGTTGAGGAATTTCGATGGAACGGGTAGGTAAGTTGAGCAAAACGTTAAAGATTTACCGGGAAGAAGCCCTCAAGGGTGGAGGTAAGAAGCGCGTTGAAGCCCAGCATCAGAAAGGAAAACTGACCGCCCGGGAGCGCCTCGATCTTCTTTTGGACAAGGGCTCTTTCCAGGAAATCGGGATTTTCGTCAAGCATCAGTGCTCGGACTTTGGCCTGGACAAAAAGAGATACCCGGGAGACGGGGTTGTCACGGGTTACGGCACGATAGATGGCCGGCTGGTATTTGTGTATTCTCAAGACTTTACGGTGTTTGGGGGATCTCTTTCAAGGTCAAATGCTGAGAAAATCTGTAAGATTATGGATCACGCCATTCGGGTGGGAGCTCCCATCATTGGATTAAATGATTCTGGCGGAGCTCGAATCCAGGAGGGTGTTTCTTCACTCGGAGGATATGCAGACATTTTCTTGAGAAACACGCTGGCTTCGGGTGTCGTGCCTCAACTCTCTGTTATTCTGGGTCCTTGTGCTGGAGGCGCCGTTTATTCTCCTGCTATCACCGATTTCATTCTGATGGTGAAAGGTACAAGCTATATGTTTGTGACAGGACCCAATGTGGTGAAAACGGTGACACACGAGGATGTCAGTTATGAGGACCTGGGTGGAGCAACCACTCACGCCACAAAAAGCGGGGTCGCCCATTTTGCATGTGAGAGTGAAGTGGATGCCATCAATAAGGTAAAGATCCTTCTTTCGTTTTTTCCCCAGAATAACCTGGAGGATCCACCCGCAGTGATGTGTGATGATCCCATTGAGAGGGAAGATCAAAAACTGGATTCTGTGGTTCCTAAAAATCCGATTAAACCCTACGACATGCACGAGATCATCAACCGGGTCGTGGACAACGGGGAATTCTTTGAGGTGCACGCTGACTTTGCTGCAAATATTCTTGTTGGCTTTGCAAGGTTGAATGGAAAGAGTATTGGGATTGTGGCGAACCAGCCCTCTCATTTAGCGGGTGTTCTCGATATCAATTCATCCACCAAAGGAGCCAGGTTTGTCCGGTTCTGTGATGCTTTCAACATTCCTCTGGTGGTGTTCGAGGATGTACCGGGCTTTTTGCCAGGGACTGAACAGGAGTGGGGGGGTATTATCCGTCATGGGTCCAAGCTTCTTTATGCCTTCTGCGAGGCAACCGTCCCGAAGGTAACCGTGATTACCCGGAAGGCATACGGTGGGGCCTACGATGTCATGAATTCAAAACATATCCGTGGGGACATGAACCTGGCCTGGCCAACGGCTGAGATTGCCGTAATGGGGCCAAAAGGAGCCGTGGAAATCATTTTCAAGAAGGAGATAGCTGAGGCGAAGGATCCGGAGATTGCGGAAGAAGAATTGATCGAAAAATATCGCAAAAAATTTGCCACGCCTTATATAGCAGCTGAACGAGGTTATGTTGATGACGTGATTGAACCCCGTACGACCAGGTATCACCTGATCAAGGCCTTTGAGATGCTCGATAATAAGGTGGATTCCAATCCGAAAAAGAAACATGGAAACATACCGCTTTAGAGAATGGAATTCGACGATTTAACTGCCCTGGAGCTCTATTTCGCGGACCATTTTGACACGGTGCTTTTCCCTCTACTTGCGGAGCACTACCTGTTGCAGGGTGATTTTCAAAGAGCTCATAAGGTATGTGAAATTGGCCGTGATCACCACCCCGATTTTGTTCCCGGGCTCTTCATTGAAGCGAGGACCTATCTTGCGGAAGGGGAAATGAAAAGGTCCGAAAAGATACTGAAACGGATCAAAACTCTTGATCCCGGGCATTACCAAACCCATGTTCTCCTTGCGGAAGTTGCGACACAGTTGGGTCGCGCTGACAGCACCCTGAGAAGACTTTATAGCCGGATCCTGGAAATCAATAGCGGTGATGAAAAAGCTCGGGCTTGGCTGGAAAAACCTCTCAAAAAAGAGATAAAACTCCCTCCTAAAAAGACCACAGTGAAAGATGATCTTGTTAACCTTTCGATCAGTCCTCAATTGGCTACCTTTACTCTCATGACGATCCTGAAAAGCCAGAAATTGTACGATCAGGCTCTGGAGGTATTGGTCGTGATGTCCCGGAAGGAGGGAGCTGACATGGAGAGAATCGAACAGGAAAGGGAAGAATTGCTGAATTTGCTGAAAATGCAGGAAAGAATAACGTAAATGTCATGGATTGAACAGCGTGTCGATCGGCTGAGAAAATATCTGGCAAAAGAATCTTTAGATGGTTTGCTGGTGACGAATCTCACAAATGTTCATTATTTAACGGGTTTTACCGGATCGGCGGGAACCAGCTTGATTCTACTCGATAGGGCGTTTTTTATTTCTGATGGGCGGTATTTGAGCCAGTCGAAAGAACAGGTAAAAGGGATGGAGATAAAAATCGACAGTGAGCCTCATCTGAAGATCATCAAGAAGAATAACCTGATCCCCAATGGGGTCTCTCTCGGTTTTGAAGCAGATCATCTCGTTGTTTCCCAGATGGAGCAGATGAAGGAACTTTTCCCGCAATCCGACTGGAAACCGACAACGCGAGTTGTGGAAGAAATTGCGGCGGTGAAAGATGAATCCGAACTTCGGGCTATTCGGACGGCTGTCGAGATAACGGATAAGACGTTTGATCACATTGTATCCGAAGTAAGACCGGGGGTAACAGAGCGAGAGATTGCATGCAAAATTTCGTATACCTACAAAATGCTCGGAGCAGATAGTGATGCCTTTAATCCCATTGTTGCAAGTGGACCTAATTCAGCGTTGCCCCATGCGGTTCCTTCTGACAGGAAGCTACAGGATGGCGATGTTGTTGTTCTTGATTTTGGTGCCAGATGGGGTGGTTATTGTGCTGACATAACTCGTACCGTGGTGGTGGGCCATGCTACGGATCGGCACAGGGAGGTGTATGAAATTGTGAAGGAAGCTCAACAGCGAGGTTGTGATGCCGCGAAAGCTGGAATGAGCTGCAAAGAACTCGATTCTATAACCCGGGATTATATTACAGAACAAGGATATGGCGATTACTATGTTCACAATACAGGGCACGGATTGGGACTGGAAGTCCACACAATGCCCAGACTCTCACAGCTCAGTGAGGATGTGGTGCTGGAGAACTACGTGGTGACCATCGAACCCGGCATTTACATCCCGGAATGGGGCGGGATTAGAATTGAGGATGATGTTTTCATCAAAAAGGAGGGTTGCGAGATCCTGAATAAATCCACCAGGGAACTTCTGACCCTCAGCTAATTTGATTTATATACATTAAGCAAATTTCCCCCAATCAATGGTCATATCCTTCATGATATGCAGAAAATGATGGAAAACATCTTTTTCGATATTGGTGGTGTATTGTTGCACCTCCATCCGGAAAGGACCCTTCACTATCTTCACGAGTGCACCTCGATACCGGAGAATCTCATTGAGGAAGCTTTCCGGGGTGATATTCACCATGACTATGAAACCGGGAAACTGACCGATGATGAATTTTTCGAGCGTTATAAGGCGAGGCTTCCGCAGCCGAACGGTCTGATTCGGAGCGATTTCTACAAAGCCTGGCTGAGACTTCTGGGAGAGCCCACTGAGACCATGGTTTTGGCTCGAAATCTGGCAAAAACGTGCCCTGTTTGGTTAGTTTCTAACACAAACCCTTGCCATATTCGTTATGGTGAGATGAAAGGCTATTTCAAAAGTTTTGCAGGAACGGTCTATTCATTTGAGATCGGGGTAAGGAAACCGGAGAGAGGATTTTTTAAGAAAGCTCTTGAGATTGCCGGCGTGGAGGCTCAATCAACACTGTTTATTGATGATAAACTGGAGAACGTGAGGAGTGCACAGGAAATGGGTTTTGTTACAATTCACTATCGGTCCAACAGACAAGTGAGGCAGGAGTTGGATCGATGGCTACCCGCGTCATTAAAAGATGACATCTTTTAAGACACGAATTGACGCTCTTTCTTGATTTTCTGATAGGCCTCGTTGATCGCTTTAAACTTTTCCTCTGCCAGTCGCTGGAAATCATCCCCAAGGTGCTGAACTTTGTCTGGATGGTACTTATTGGCCAACTTGCGGTAAGCCCGTTTAATTTCATCGATAGAGGTATTCGGATCTAATTCTAGAATTCGATAGGCGGCTGTGGAATCCGGGACAAACATAGCTTTGATCGATTCGAAATCTTTCTGGGATACTCCCAGATATCGAGCGATTTTCTGGATAGCGTCAATTTCCAGAGGGTGTATGTGTTGATCAGCCTGGGATAGACCAAACAGGACATGAATCATTTCCAGTCGACTTGGATGATCCATGTGACTCTTGATTTGACGACAAACGGTTGAAAGTGAGTAATCCTGTTCCAGGATGTCTTTAAAAAGGAGCATCAATTCTTTTGCATTATCGACCCCGAAATTCCGTGACAGGAATTGCTTGACATATTCGAGTTCTGATTTCAGAAGTTGCTTATCGGCCTTCATCACATATCCGAAGAGAACAAGAAGTGAAACAGCGAAGTCGCCAGGTTTTGTCCGGGGATACCTGGTGGGACTTCTCTCTAGAAATCCACCACCTCTTCGTTCCTCACTGATGGTAGCCAGGCCGTACCCGACAATGGCCCCGATGGGTCCGCCAAGAACCCAGCCAAGTCCACTCCACAAAATTCGACTACCGATTCCCATTGTTATCCATGATAATTGAAATTAACAGCGCATTCTTTTCCACTGACTGGCCTTGAGATACGGCGACTTTTTCGATTGTTCCGGACATGGAGGAGTTGATTTCGTTTTCCATCTTCATCGCTTCCAAGATCATTAATTTATCTCCTTTTTCAATTATTTGACCGGGTTCCACAAAGATGACTGAAACAAGCCCAGGTATGGGTGCACGGATTTGGCCGTGTGACCCTGTTGAGGTATCTTCCATTCCAAATTGTTCAAGAAGGAGATCGGTCTCATCTTTGATCTGTACCTGATAGGTGCGCTGATCTATTACAACTTTGTAGCCATCAGATTGTTCCGTAATGCTGAGATAATGCGATTTCCCTCTTGTGAGGATGGAGTACGAGTGGGGACTCAGGCGGATAAAATCCCAGTTTTCTGTTGAGCCATCAAGTTGGATCGTAATCTGTTGCCCACTCTTTCGGATTTCGAAAGTAAGTTCTTTTCCGTCTATAGTCGCCTGGAACTTCATAGGAGGGAATCCCTTCTTCCTTCCGTCTTCCACCGGGAACGACGGGATGTCAGTTTTCCATTGGCAGGTGCACGCTCTTTAAGGTCTGAGTCGTGAATGGCACTCAGGACTGAGGCGATATCGAGGTGAGCGTCACCATGTTTTGAATTGTCTTTTCTGAGATTGTCCAATTCCTGCGATAGGAAACCGGTATTATAATCTCCGGAATAAAAACGTGGATGGGACAAGACGGCGTAGCAGAAGGGTATGGTCGTTTCTATACCGACGATGTGGCACTCTTTCAATGCCCGCTGCATTCTCTTAATGGCCTGATTTCGGTTTGTACCCCAGGCAATAAGCTTACCTAAAAGGGGATCGTAGTAGGGAGTGATTTCTTGACTGACTCGCATTCCGTGATCGAACCGGATCCCAAATCCACCAGGAATATCGAGTTCAACAATTGTACCGGTGCTGGGGATGAAATTGGTAAATCCGTCTTCAGCATAAACACGGCATTCAATGGCATGGCCACGATGCTCCCACTGTTGGTCGTGGACAGAGAGTTTTTCTCCGGCTGCCACTTGAATTTGCTCCCGCACCAGATCTACACCCGTGATGACCTCGGTGACGGGATGTTCCACCTGAAGCCTGGTATTCATTTCCAGGAAGTAGAAGCTCCTGTTTTTATCCACCAAGAACTCAACGGTCCCAACGCCGATATAACCGGACCGCCTTGCTATTTCCTTCGCGTAGTCAGCCATTTTTCTCCAGATTTTTCGATTTATAAACGTGGATGGAGATTCCTCGATAATTTTCTGATACCGCCTTTGAATGGAGCATTCTCGTTCTGTCATGGCGATGCAGTTGCCCTGGGAATCGGCCACGACCTGGATTTCGATATGGCGTGGGTGATGAAGATACTTTTCTATGAAGATTCTATCATCAGAAAAAGCCGACTCCGCTTCTGACATAGCTATTTCCATTACCCCGTGCAGTTCTTTTTCCGAATGAACAATTCTCATTCCTTTTCCACCACCGCCCCCGACAGCCTTGAAAAGAATTGGAAATCCTATCGATTTTGTTATTTGAATTGCTTCCGTATTTCCAGAAATTGTTTTCTCTGATCCGGGGATCACGGGAAGACCTGCCTTGAGGGCGAGATTTCGGGCTGCAATCTTATCTCCCATTTGTGCCATGGCATCCGGTGGGGGACCGATCCAGGTTAATCCGGCTTCTGTAATGGTATAGGCGAAATGGCTGTTCTCGGATAAAAAGCCATAACCGGGATGAACTGCATCAGCTCCGGAACTCTTTGCAACCTTCACGATTTTATCCATCCGAAGATAACTTTCTGTTGATGGAGCGGGTCCAATGGAGTAAGCCTCGGATGCCATTAAAACATGGGGGGAAGATCGATCCACTTCGGAAAAAATCGCTACGGTTTCAATTCCCATCTCATGGCAGGTCCGAATAATACGAACTGCGATTTCCCCGCGGTTTGCAATAAGAATTTTCTTTAACATTCGGGAAAAGATAAGAAGTATTATTTTTCTTCAAAAGTTATATATTAAGGATGGTGGATAAATTCTTGGAACTTCTAAAGGTACAACTTGTTATCTGGTGGTTCCGACTTACGAG
>Ga0114921_10001335_pt1 | contig 11309 bp, 8 predicted proteins | sample BentaG_FD_87016 | JGI IMG/M metagenome (GOLD analysis project Ga0114921, IMG submission 87016) | Deep subsurface microbial communities from South Atlantic Ocean to uncover new lineages of life (NeLLi) - Benguela_00093 metaG | ecosystem: Environmental > Aquatic > Marine > Oceanic > Sediment ...
ACTTCAAAAGCAAATACTTTGATGGCCGGAATGCTCATGTGCACATTACTTTGCGCTGTTTTATGCGACATTAGGGTTTACTTAACAGCTTCTATGCCGTCTTCATTGCAGACCCCGCAGATATTGCAGGATTCAATGGGACATGGGGGGGAGGTTTTACCCTGTAAGGCTCTTTTGTATTCTTTCTTGAGAAAAGACTTGTTGATGCCGTGATCTATAAAATCCCATGGAAGCAATTCATCCAAAGATCGCTCCCTGTGGACGTAAAAATCAGGGTTTACGGGGGATGCTTTAAGGGTTTTGGGCCAGTTTCCTCGGTTCTGATTCGCCAGTAATAATATTTGGGCGACCTTGCGATCTCCGCATGACAGCAGGGCCTGGATGTAAGCCCAGCGAGGTATATCCGAATGGACACGAACGTTTGCTACTCTTTTGAGGCCGTCTTTTATCTTCTTTATCTTCTTTTTTAGTGAACGCACTTCATCCATGGCAATCCACTGAAAAGGTGTAAACGGCTTGGGAATAAAACTATTAAGACTAACCGTTATTTCTCCGATACGTTTTCTGATCCTGCTCGACTTAAGGAACCTGTGCTTTATCTGTTTGCACAGCAAAACAATCGCTTCGACATCATCCATGGTTTCGGTTGGGAGCCCTATCATGAAATAGAGTTTTAAGTTTGGTATCCCGCCTGCGACAAGGCTTTCGGCAGCATTGAGGACATCTTCTTCAGTGATACCCTTGTTGATGACCTTGCGCATACGTTCGGATCCGGCATCCGGTGCAATGGTGGCGGTTTTGACTTTGTTTTGTCTGAGTATAGAAATGAGTTCGGGGGAAAGGGCGTCGGCTCTCAGGGAACTGAAAGATATTCTGGTATCCTTTTCAAGGGCCTGACCGCAAAGTTTATTGATGTCAGGAAGATCCGAGACTGCGGCTCCAACAAGGCCGATCTCGTCGGTCATTGAAGCGCCCTGTTGCAAGCATTTGTCAAGGAGCGAAAAGGGCCTGAATCTCGGTGGTCTGTAAACAAATCCTGTGCTGCAAAACCGGCATCCGTGGGGGCAACCCCTGCCGACTTCGATTAAGAATGTACGGTCAAAAGTGGTATCCGTGGTTATTATGGCGCTGCAAGTGGGGACATTGGAAAGATCTTTCATATACATGCGCTCAATTTTAACCGGTACGTCGCATACCGGTTCAATGGCGCAAACTGTTCCGTCCGGATTGTAAGTGGTACTGTAAAATGCCGGGACATAGGCGCCGGTGACGTTCCGGGCAAGGGTTTTTAAACACGATCTTTTATCCTGGCTCAGCAAGTCTGGTAAAGCAATGTCAAAAAACCGGGGCAGAATGGCTTCAGCTTCCCCGATCAGAAAACAATCGATAAACGGTGACACAGGTTCCGGGTTGGAAAAAAAGGCGATTCCTCCTGCGATGACCAGAGGATGGGGGGTTCCTCTGTCATCGGATCGCAGGGGGATTCCTGCTCTTTCGAGAATCGTCAGGAGGTTGGGGTAGTCATTTTCAAATGAGACGGAAAAAGCGATGATGTCAAAATCGGAAATAGGGCTTCCGGACTCTATTGCGACTATACGACCTGCTGCCGGCCCGCTATCCTCGGGGAGGAAAGACCTTTCGCATACAACGTGATCAATTTTATTGAGCAAATCATATACAGTCTGAAAACCGAGATTGGACATCCCAACATGATACGTGTTAGGATAGACCAGTGCGACCTTGATACGCCCTTTCCATTGTTTGCGAATTGTCCCGATCTCTGATTTCATCATCTGATCTATGACCCTATTAGTCTGCCTTTTTTCTCAAAAATGTAGGCACATCAAGATCAGACAGATCAGTGTTGTCAATTACAATTCCCTTGTATCCTCTGTAAGTGGCGCCGCTCAATTCACCCACCGCTTCCTGCCGGCGGATAAATGTAGGCTCGTCATAGTCTATGGCATTTTGCAAGTCAGCAGGCGTGATATCCCTGATCTTGCCACTGAGATGATCCTGGACTACGGCTTCGGGATCGGGACCGATTCCGGTTGCAATTACAGTTAAGCTCATCTCCTCGCCCAGGGTGTCATCTACGACTGCTCCCCAGATTATGTCTGCATCCTCTCCGACTTCTTTATATATCCGTTCAGAAGCTTCAGACATCTCTTCCATTGTTAGATCGCTGTTAGAGGTTATGTTCATCAAAACCCCCTTGGCGCCGGAAATGGAGACGTCTTCAAGCAAGGGATGAGATATGGCTTGTTCGGCAGCCTCTATGGCCCGGTTTTCACCACTGGCCACGCCGATGCCCATGATGGCCAAGCCAGCTTTGGACATGGTTGTTTTGACATCGGCAAAATCGAGATTGACCAGACCTGGCATCATGATAAGATCGGTAATTCCTTTGACCGAATGGAGCAGGATTTCATCAGCTTTTCTGAACATTTCGACCATTTTGGCATTTTTGGGCCCCAGGCCCCTCAACCTGTCATTGGGTATGGTGATGACCGTATCGGCGACTTTCTTGAGTTCTTCAATCCCTTTTTCGGCCTGTTTGGCCCTTTTTTTGCCTTCAAATGAGAAAGGCTTTGTTATCACTGCAACTGTAAGAGCCTGATATTCTTTACAGATTTCAGCGATAACCGGTGCAGCTCCGGTGCCTGTCCCGCCTCCGAATCCTGCGGTGATGAACACCATGTTGCTCCCCTCAAGGATGCTTCTAATGTCATCGGCATTTTCCAGCGCCGCTTCCCGGCCGATCTGAGGGTTGGCGCCCGCACCGAGTCCCTGCGTGAGTTTTTCTCCCATCTGAAGCTTGATAGATGCCTTGGAGATCTCAAGGGCCTGGGCATCTGTGTTTGCTGCAATGAATTTTACACCATGGAGCCTGGAATCGATCATGTTGTTGATTGCGTTTCCCCCGGCTCCGCCAACACCAATAACTTTGATTTTTGCAGATTTTTCATTTTCTACTAATGTAAAAGTCATTTCCCCCACCTCCTGTAAAATTATTTAGTGCCTGAAAGAAAAGTCCTGTTCAGGCAAAATTCGAATATCGTCTGATCTTATAAAATGGTCGAAATTCGAAACAAATCCGCGCGAAGCATCCCGACGGGGATAAATCCGAATGCTCAAATGTTCAAAACGATAAAGAAACTATTCCAATCTACTAAGGCTAATTTGTTTTGATCATTTGAATTTTTGCCTGCCCAGTGAAATGCAAAGCATATTTCACCGGGGTCATTCGATATTGTTTCTCGGTTATCCCCGTCGGGATGCTTCGCGCGATATTTGGATTTCATGTCTATCGAGATTTATTAGCTGCGGCAAATTTTATTGCCATAAAATGCATAAAAATTATTACTAAGTCCTACGATTCATAAATTCGCTAACGAATTTATTCCCTCAGGAACTAAATATTATCTTCCAGTTAAATCATTTCAGATTACATCTTTGAACCACCTTTTCATCCGGGTCATGACACGGTTGAAAATGTTTGTGTCGCGAATCCTGAATTTCTTTGAGGGCTGGTTTCTGGCACCGTATATGACGAGTCCGACGGCGGTGGCATACATGGGATTGTTGACTACGTCGACAAGACCGCGGATTCCTCTGGGCTTTCCCAGTCGGGCTGGAAGATTGAAAATAGATTCCGCTATTTCCACTCCGCCGTCCAGAAGGGATGATCCTCCGGTTAAAACCACGCCCGATGTAATTATCTTCTCCATTCCGGCCCGATAGACTTCCCTTTTTATCAGTGTGAAGATCTCTTCCACACGGGGTTCTAATATTTCGCCTAGTATCTGCCTCGGAAGTTTTCTGGGTGTGCGCCCACCCATGCCGGGCACTTCAATGGTTTCTTCAGGACTGATATTTCTTGTGATACATGTGCCGTATTTTTTCTTGATCTTTTCGGCTTCAGCAGTCGATGCACGAAGGCCGATGGCGATGTCGTTTGTTAGGTTGTTGCCGCCAAGGGACAGAACAAACGTGTGTTTGATATTTTTTACGAAAAAAATTGCAAGATCGCTCGTACCGCCGCCTAGATCCAGGAGTGCCGCACCCAGATCCTTTTCCTCATCGGTCAGCACGGCCTCACCTGAAGCAAGAGGTTCCAGGACGATATCACAGACATCAAGACCCGACCGGTTGGCGCATTTTACAATATTATGAGCAGATGTCACTGCACCGGTCACGATATGAATCTTTGCCTCCAGCCTTACACCGGACATGCCCACTGGATTCTTAATACCGCCCTGGTCATCGACGATATATTCTTGGGGGATCACGTGGATAACTTCGCGGTCCATGGGGATTGCAACAGCGCGTGCAGCATCAATGACGCGATCCACATCATTCTGTGTGACCTCCTTTCCCTTTATCGCTACAATTCCACGACTGTTGAAACCTGTTATATGGCCTCCGGCGATTCCGGCGAAAACAGAAGAAATCTCACAGCCGGCCATAAGTTCAGCCTCTTCAACGGCCTTTTGGATCGATTCTACGGTCGATTCAATGTCTACCACCACACCTTTCCGAAGTCCGATTGAGGGGTGGGTGCCGATACCGATGATATTTATTTCATTTCCGGTTACTTCACCAACCACGGCACAGATTTTGGTCGTTCCTACATCAAGGCCGACAATTATATTTTCCTGTCCCTGCATCTTAAACCTCCTTATGGTCTTCGGCGGGTGATTCAATTCTTATTGGATTTATGACAATTCGATTCAGGTTGTTAAGATCAATTGATTCGAGATGTGAATAACCGTCTCTTTTTTTCAGAAACAAAAGGACATTTTTGAGTTTGGCATATTTTCCCGTGTAATCATCGTATCCTATTTTTATAGCTTTGATGCGGTCGAAAGCATAGACCGTAAGGCCAATTTCCCGATCTACATGAATTCTTTTTAATAACTTGATGGGAATAACGCTTTCAGGTTTTTGCCCAAGTTCTAATATATCCATCACAGCATTATAAGGAATACTGCGGGGTTTGCCACGCACATTGATGTCTGCAAATTCAAGTCCGCTGATGATGGGCAGGTTGACAGGGTCTGATGCATCCATTTCTTTGAATACTTCTCCATTGGCATTGATCATAAATTTGCGGCCAAGATCTATAACGGCTAAGGGCTTTTGCTCTTTTATTCTGATATTTATGCTCGAAGGAAGCTCTCTGCTGACTTCAGCCTCGGCAATCCAGGAATGTGCCAGCAGTCGCTTTCTTGCTATTGAAAGGTTTACGGAAAGAATATTTATGCCTTTATTTAACTCTGCCTGTTTTATGACCTGTTCTTCAGAAAGTCTGTCCGCACCTGTAACGACCAGGCTTTCGGTCCTGAAATAGTCGCATTGGGTAAGAAAGTCGTGACATAAAATGAAAAGAAAGCTTACAAGATGCAAAGCCGCGATAACAGCCACTGCTTTTAAGCAGAAAGTAAGGCGCCGTATAATTTTAGCACGCATTTTGGCGGCCCTGTTCTTGTAATGGTTTCTTCGTATGTGCTTACGGACCAACAATCTTAACCTCTCTCTTCAGATCGATGTCGAACATTTTTGATACGGTTTCTTCAACAAGTTCCATCAAAGCAAGAAAGTCAGCGGCGGATGCTCTTTGGCGGTTTACGATAAAGTTGGCGTGCTTTGATGAGATTTTTGCTCCGCCGATCGATTTTCCTTTAAGCCCGGCCAGTTCAATAAGTTCGCCGGCTGTTTTGCCGGATACAGGGTTTTTATAAAAACATCCCGCACTTGGCAAACCTGTCGGCTGTCTTTCCTTGCGTGTTTTCAGAATTGCCTGGGCCTCCTTTTTCAGTTTTTCAGGATCCGAAGGACGCAGGCAGAAGCAGCCGTCCAATACAATGGGATGCCCCTGGCAACTATCAATTTTTTCATTGTTAAATGAAAGATTCCGGTATGAAAAATTAAGCTTTTCTCTTTTAATTCTTTGGGACCGGCCCGTCGGCAGCAGAACATTTATGGATTCAAGGGCGCTTTCCATGGCACCATGGGCTGTGCCGGCATTCATCATAATTCCCCCGCCGATCGTACCCGGAATGCCGACGGCAAAATTCATTCCTTCAAGACCCCGTTCCAGGGCAAATGAACAAAGGTTTCGTAATCGGGCGCCCGCCATGGCGGTAACAATAACTCCGTCGACTCCCGTACCGGTTTGAGCAATTGTTTTAAGACACTTTGACAGTACGATCACAATTCCATTTATGCCGCTGTCCTTGACCAGAAGATTGGTGCCGTCGCCGACGATCAGGTATGGAAGTTTTTTTTGCCATGACCATTTGATCAGCCCCTTCAGAGCTTCAATATTTTCAGGGATAACAAAAGCCTCGGCCGGCCCGCCAACACGTAAAGATGTGTGCCTGGACATCGGTTCGTCAAATTTGACGTTGCCGCCGAAATGGCTTGCAAGCCATTTTATTGAATCATGATCGAGTGCCATAAGCTCTTATGCTCAATGTCGTTCGCGAAAAACTTTTTAAGAGTCTATCAAATTTATGTTCCAAATTCTTCAATTCCTCAGTCTGATAATTCAGCCAGTACAGTTTCTCCGACTTTCCAAACATCGCCTGCGCCCAGGGTAAGCAGAATATCACCCGGTGTTAGAATTTCCTTCAGATGCGAAACAGCTGCTTCGAAATCTTGCAAATAGACGACTTCCCTGTGTCCATGGCTCCGGATTCCTTCAAACAAGGAATGGCCGTCCACCCCCTTTATCTTTTTTTCTCCGGCCGAATATATGGGAAGAACCACAAGCAGGTCCGACTGGTAGAACGCACGCGTGAAGTCATCAAAAAGCGCATGGGCTCTGGTGTAGCGGTGCGGTTGAAATACAACGACGATACGCCTGTCGGGCCAGCTTTCCCTGGCGGCCTTAAGTGTGATCTTGATTTCCGTGGGGTGATGTCCATAGTCGTCCACGACGGTTACACCCTTTATTTCTCCTTTAATTTCCAGTCTGCGCTGAACACCTTCGACGGTTTGCAGAGCGGACTTGATAACATCAAAGGGGATATTTAGTTCGATCCCAACCACAATGCTTGCCAGGGCGTTGTAGACGTTATGTATGCCGGGAAGATTCAAAGCGATTTCTCCCAGCAGCTTCCCAAGGTGATAAACCCGGAACCCGCTCTTTAGCCCTTTGGGAATTACGTCTCTGGCCTGGAAATCGGCCTGAGTACTCATTCCATAAGTTGTAAAACGTTTATGAATGTTCGGTATAAGATCCTGGATCGGCTCGTCATCCAGGCAAAGGACCGCCAGACCGTAAAAAGGTATTTTGTCAATAAAGCTTAAAAAGACTTCTTTTATGTCGTTCAAGTCTTTGTAATAATCGAGGTGTTCCCGATCAATATTAGTTACCACGGCTATGGTGGGTGAGATTTTAAGAAAAGAACCGTCACTTTCATCAGCTTCAGCAACGATAAAATCGCCTTCTCCAAGAAGGGCATTTGAACCGATGCTTTTGAGTTTTCCACCTATAACCACCGTAGGATCAAGGCCCCCTTTATCCAGCACGGAAGCGATGATCGAGGTGGTCGACGTTTTACCGTGTGCACCTGCAATCGCTATGCTGTACTTTAAACGCATAAGCTCGGCGAGCATTTCGGCCCTTGGTATTACAGGGATTGACGCTTGATCGGCTGCGGCAATTTCAGGGTTTTCGGGGCTGATTGCCGATGATGTTACAACAACATCTGCTCCTTGGATTTGCTCTTCAGAATGCCCTTCAAATATAATACCACCGAGGCTTTCCAGGCGCCGGGTAAGGTCTGATGGACTGGCGTCAGATCCCGATACCTTGTAGCCGAGGTTGAGGAGGAGTTCTGCAATACCGCTCATTCCGATACCGCCGATTCCGACAAAGTGGATGTGATATTTTTTAAGATACATATAGTTAATCCGGGTTGATGAGTTTATAAGAATCATCAACAATAAACGCCGCCGCATTGGGACGGCCAAAACTCCTTGCCCGTGACGCCATCAGATGAAGGTCCTCCGGGTTTGAAGCATAATAATTAATTCGTTCGGCAAGGGCTTTGCCGCTGAGATCTTTTTCGAGAATCATTTCGGCAGCCCCGTGTTTTTCCAGTGATCGCGCATTTAAAACCTGGTGGTTGTCAGCAGCAAAAGGGAACGGTATGAAAATAACACCTTTTCCAATGGCTGTAACTTCCGCCACTGTTGTTGCGCCTGCCCGGCATATAACAAGATCGGCATTTTGATATTGCCGGGCCATATCAGTAAAAAATGCCTGAACCTTGCAGGGGATAGCGTGGAGCATGTAAGCATTTTTTACAATTGCTTCATCCTGGGGTCCTGTCTGATGCACAAAGAAAAGCCCATTTTTTTCATTGATGTGTTCTATGGCTTCCAGAAGCGCCATGTTTATGCTGTGAGCCCCCTGGCTTCCGCCTATAATCAGAACCGTAAAACGCCGTCCGGGTACGGGATCGGCATTATGACCAACTTTTTGATCCCTTGCGCATTGCAGAATTTCTTTGCGTACGGGATTTCCGGCCAAACGGACTTTTTCGGGGTTTAAGCCGGCTAGCGTATCATTAAACGAAACATATATCCGGTCGGCAAGACGGGACAAAATTCGGTTTGTCATTCCCGGCAGAATATTCTGTTCGTGGAGGACGATTTTAATACCCAAAAGCCATGCTCCCATGGCCAGGGGCCCTGCCGCGTAACCGCCGACGCCAATTACCAGATCCGGTCTGTAACGTCTAAGGATCAGGAGAGATTCAAATATCCCCTTTGGTATTTTCGAGATTGACACGGCCTGCTTCCACCACCCCCGCTCCTTGATTCCTTCCACTGTAATACGTTTATGTTCAAAACCGGTTTTTGATAACGTATCGATTTCAAAGGGCTTTCCTGTGCCGACGAATATGACGCTATTTTTCGAGTTCCTGGCCATCAATTCCTGAGCAATGGCAATGCCAGGGAAAAGATGGCCGCCTGTTCCTCCACCGGCGATGACAATGCGTAATGCGCTAGGCGCCTGGTATGTTGAACGAGGCGTTTTCGTATTCCGCACTTTTTTGTCGTTTTGTTCCATAGGTGCTTTCTTTTAGTCCTTTTTTACTTTAGGCATTGTAATCACTTTTTTAGCTGCTCCGATGTTCATTAGTATCCCTATGGATGCCATATTTATCAAAAGGGATGTGCCTCCGTAACTCAAAAAGGGTAGGGTGAGTCCCTTGGTCGGCAGGAGTCCAAGGGCAACACCCGTATTAACGCAAGCCTGAAGGCCTATTGCGGTTGTAAGCCCGATTGCAACGAATGATCCAAAAGAATCCCGGCTATTTCTGGCAATTGAGATTCCCCTCCAGAAGATCAGTACATAAAGCCCCAGGATAGTTAGAACTCCCAACAGTCCGAGTTCCTCTCCGATGACAGAGAAGATAAAATCGGTATGGGGTTCGGGAAGATAGAAGAGCTTCTGGTAGCCTTTCCCGATACCCGTGCCCCATATTCCCCCTGTACCAAAAGCCATGAGGGAATGGACAATCTGGTAGCCTTCATCCGCCGGATACTGCCAGGGGTCCAGAAAACTCATGAACCGTTTTATCCGATATTCCGCATTGACCATTAAATAATATGCTATGGGGATTATCAGAAACAATGACGCCAGCAGATGTGAAATTCGAACTCCCCCGGCAAAAAGCATGATCCAGAAAACGGCGCCTAAAATTACCACTGAACCGAAGTCGGGCTGAATAATAATCAGCGCGGCAAACATGCCGAAGACCAGAACGTGGGGTAAAAAGCCGACATAGAAATCCTTGAGTTTATCCTTTTTTCTATTCATGGAGTAAGCCAGATAGATTACCAGTGCAAAACGGGCAAGCTCAGAAGGCTGAAAAGTAAAGCTCCTAAAGCGAAACCACCGTATTGCACCTCCTGACGAATATCCGAATTCGGAAAGCTGGATCGCAGCCAGGAAAACCAGGGCCAGGATAAGCAACGGGTATGCCAAAGAACGTAAAAACCGATATGGAAAATGTCTGCAAATTACCAGGGCAACAACACCCAATAGAGCGAAAAGCGCTTGTTTTTTTAAAAAATAGAAGTCGGTTCCAAATTTTTTCAAGGCAATGGCGGAGCTTGCGCTGTAAACAAGCACAATCCCTATCCCCACCAGGAAAAGAACCGGAAACAGGAGCTTGACATCGTAATTAAGGGGCTGTCCGCGAACCGCCCGAAAATTTTGATTGTCGCTGGCGTTGCCTTTTTTCATTTCAGCCTAACCCGAACAAGCCGGAAATTCGGACTACTGTTTTTTAAGATTGTCTACCGCACGGCAGAAAGCATCCCCACGCTCTGCATAGCTGCTATACATGTCAAAGCTCGAACAGGCAGGAGATAAGAGCACGATATCCCCGGGGGCTGCCGCATGATATGATAAAAGGACCGCATCCTCCATTGTGGATGTGGTTTGCGCTCCTCCCTTACAAGCATCCTTAAGAACAGATTTAATGCTATCCCTTGCTTCTCCCATAATGATAAGTTTTTTGATGTGCTGATGCACCAGGTTCTTCAGTGTTTGAAAGTCTCCGCCCTTGTCGCGTCCGCCCATAATAAGAATTACAGGTTTGCTGAAGGCTTCAAGCGCTCTTGCCACCGCATCTACGTTTGTCGCCTTTGAATCGTCGATAAAACGGACGTCATTAATGGTGGCGACATACTCTAGCCGATGGGAAAGCCCCTGAAAATCGTTCAGGGCTGATTGTACACCTTCTAAAGTCCCGCCGGCAGCCAGGGCTGCAAGTGATGCCGCCGCCACATTTTCAATATTGTGTCGGCCCGGAAGGTTGACCCGGGAAAGATCAAGAGATCTTTTGGGGTTTTCTTTTGTGTGAATCGTTATGGACGGGGGAGTTTGCGAATCACCCCAAATTATGACCGCACCTTCCCGGGTTTCTTCCAGGCCGTTGCCCTGATGATAAAAGGGCAATTTCCTTGCTTTAAGATCTTTGCTTATTGAACGGACGAGTGGATCAGAAACATTAATGACAGCAGTGTCGCCTTCTTGCTGGTTTTCAAAGATCCGGCCTTTGGAACTGACATAGGCTTCAAAATCCGGATAACGGTCCAGATGATCTGCGCTAATATTCAGCAGAACACCGACTCTCGGGCTGAAGGTATCGATTGTATCGAGTTGAAAACTGCTGACTTCGGCTACAACGATTTCGGCTGATTCTCCTTTATCTGCGTAGTCGATCAAAGGGTTGCCAATATTTCCACCCACGAAAACCTTAAGCCCTGAATTTTTAAGC
>Ga0114921_10001336_pt1 | contig 11306 bp, 15 predicted proteins | sample BentaG_FD_87016 | JGI IMG/M metagenome (GOLD analysis project Ga0114921, IMG submission 87016) | Deep subsurface microbial communities from South Atlantic Ocean to uncover new lineages of life (NeLLi) - Benguela_00093 metaG | ecosystem: Environmental > Aquatic > Marine > Oceanic > Sediment ...
CATCGAGTTCTAGGCTTATTTGTAGAGCTTTATCGACTTTGTCCATTTTCTCTTTACTCAGTTCACCACACTTATCACCCAGTCGTGACTTTTCTATCGTCATTATTGTTGCCAAATTAATATTACAATCCTTCGGTAACCCACTCTCCTGAGCCGTTACAGGCACGAGGAAAGGAAATGACTTCTCTCGGGCAGTACTACAACTAGCAACAATTGTTGTTGGGCTGACTTCATTTCCAATATCATTTTGAATTATTAAGGCTGGTCTTGTGCCTATTATTTCAGTACCCCTACCAGGACTCCAATCTACCCAATATAATTCCCCACGCCTACACTTAATTGCCATTGCCACATTATTTCCACTCAGGCAAGACCTCGTGTGCTATTTCCATAGCTTCTCTCGCAAATTGCAGGTTTTCCTCTGCCATGACTCTATAACCCTCTACCATCTTCTCACGTAAACGCTCATCTGCAAACCGCTGCAAACACGTAGAAACCACTTTGCTACGACTTACCTTCCACTCGTCTGCAATTTCATCGGTCAATGCGATTAAGTCACGCGGCACACTAATAGTCAACTTCGCCACCTTCACAGTCATAACTTTCCTCCTTACATTATGTTATGATATATTTAGAGTAAAAATATAACTTAACAAAAATTATTTGTCAACTTGCGTTGATGGGATAATCACGTAAATGATTTCAAACATGAAAAGTATCTCATGATTTTTTGCCTTTTTTATCCCACTTCTTTCCCTCTGTCTTAGCCTCAAGCCCTCTTTTTCTCTCTTCCCTGGAATCAGTGATGTAAAACCCTGGCCCCTTAAACAATATGGGAACTGGTGAGAAAAGGCGCTGGGCAACCCCCTGGCATGCAGGGCAAACAGCCGTTGGTTCATCCGTAAAGCTCTGCCTGAGCTCAAATCGCAATTTGCAGCTTGAACACTGATATTGATAAATCGGCATTTATTCCCCCTTAAGTTCTCCTTCTGTAGGTGAAGTAACTTGTTTACTTGGTGCCTCCTCTACCTCTTCACTCTCATTCGCTATAAACTCATCACTCAAATTAACAATGCCCGTTTCAAAAGTCGGCTGATGGGCTTGCAATACATGCTTTTCCCAGCAATAAGCATGAACAAAAGCTCCACAGGTGCAGTAGAAAACAGCTCTACTACAAAGCAGTGGATTCCCACAAACAACACAATTCATTTAGTTACCTCCAGTAATTAGCACTCTCAATAACAAAGGGCTAATTATATTGCAATAGAGAGGCTTTTTCAAGCCTTCAACTAGCTTTATTGACAATATGTCTCCTTAGCCGTTAATATAGAGAGGTTTTGATAAGCATAAGTGAAAGCTTGCCTGGAAATTATGCGATCTTAGAACTTACCCCCAACTTCCCTTCAAGCTAAGCTCCGTTAAAGGAAACAGCATATTTCCTGCTGGTGGGCAGTTACTGCTTAAAAAGGAAATGGGAAAAAAAACTGTCAGAGATATAAAGGTTGAGGGAAAAAGAGTATTAGTTAGAGTTGATTTTAATGTTCCATTGGATACAAATACCGGTGCTATTAGCGATGATAGCCGTATCCGTGCCTCATTACCTACCATCCAGTATCTTATTGACCATAAAGCCAGGATAATTCTTTGCTCCCATCTAGATCGCCCCGGCGGCAAAGTAGTCGAAGAATTACGAATAGCACCAGTAGCCAAGCGTTTATCACAGCTTACAGGTTTGTCTGTCAATGTAGCCCCTGACTGTGTGAATCAAGGGATAAAAAATGAAGTGAAAGCGCCCAAGGAAGGCGATATCCTGTTTTTAGAAAATGTGCGCTTCCATCCCCAGGAGGAGGCAAATGACCCCCATTTTGCCCAGGAATTAGCTCAGCTAGCTGACGTTTACGTTAATGATGCCTTCAGCGCTGCCCACAGAGTTCATGCCTCTACTGTGGGTGTAGCCAAATACCTGCCAGCAGTGGCTGGTTTTTCGATGGAAGAGGAATTAAATACTATGGGGAAACTCCTGAGTTCTCCAGCACACCCCTTTGCCTGCCTCATAGGCGGCGCTAAAGTAAGTGACAAAATATGCTTGGTGCAAAATATGTTAAAGAGGATTGATATCCTGCTTATCGGCGGTGGTATGGCAGCCACCTTTATAAAAGCACAAGAATATGAGACCGGGCGTTCCCTAGTAGAAAAAGACAAATTGAACCTGGCTAAGGAACTACTCCGGGAGGCTAAAGAATGGAAAGTGCCGCTTCTGCTACCCCTTGATGTGGTTGTAGCTGAAGAGATTAAAGCCGAAGCTTCAACTAAAGTAGTGTCCGCAACCAATATACCATCTGGCAGCTACCTTGTAGATATTGGACCTAAAACCATTGAGCTTTTCTCTAATAAGCTGAGAAAATGCCGCACCGTTATGTGGAATGGACCTCTAGGAATTTATGAGATACCTCAGTTTGCCCAAGGAACCAGGTCATTAGCTAAACTTCTCTCCACCATCAATGCTATTACGGTTATCGGTGGCGGTTCCAGCGCTGAGATAGTTCAGGAGATGGGACTAACTAATAAGATGACTCATGTCTCCACCGGAGGTGGTGCCTGCTTGAGATTTCTAGAAGGCCTTCCCTTACCTGGAGTAGAAGCCTTACCAAATAAGGAGTAATAGAGGCTGTTAAAATGCGCATCCCTTTCATCGCCGGTAACTGGAAAATGAATAATACCGTCCCTGAGGCTGAGAAGCTTGTACACGATATGCTGGACACTCTGAATAGAATAGAGGGAGTGGAAAAGGTGCTTTGCCCTCCATTTGTTTCCCTGGTTACACTACGGGAGCTGCTAAAAGGTTCATCTGTTAAACTCGGCGCTCAGAATATGTATTTTGAGGCCAAGGGAGCTTATACCGGTGAGGTATCCCCCCTGATGCTCCGGGAGTTATGTGAATTTGTTATTCTAGGGCATTCTGAGCGTCGCAGGTATTTTGCTGAAACTGACAGGATAGTTAATAGGAAGATAAAGGCAGCTTTGGAAAATGGACTTAAACCTATTCTATGTGTTGGAGAAAAGCTTGAAGAGAATGAAGCCGGCAGGACAGAAGAGGTGATTGACAAACAGTTAAACCAAGGCCTAAACAGTGTAAAGCCCACACGCAATATAGTTGTTGCCTATGAGCCGCTATGGGCCATTGGCACCGGCAAGGCGGCTAGCGCCGAACAAGCAGCAGCCACCATTAAATTTATTCGTAATACTATAGCTAAACTATGGAATAAGAATATAGCTCGTGATTTACGCATTCTCTATGGTGGCAGTGTCACCAGTCATAACATCGCTGAATTTATCTCTCAACCAGAAATCGATGGCGCTTTAGTCGGTGGAAGTAGTCTTAAACCCACGGAATTTTCAAGCATCATTAAGCAAACCGCTGCCATCAAACTCTAATCTATGGAACACCTCACTGCCATCATAGGCCCCACAGCAGTAGGCAAAAGCAAACTCGCGCTGCGTTTAGCTCAAGATTTTCCCGCAGAAATAGTAAGTGCTGATAGCCGACAGGTTTATCGCTATATGGATATCGGCACCAATAAGCCCACTTTAGCTGAAAGAGCAATGACAGCTCACCATCTTATTGACATAGTTGATCCTGATGAAGACTTTAACCTGGCTATGTATTGTCAACTAGCTACAGAGGCAATCAAAGCCATACAGCAAAAAGGCAAATTGCCATTACTGGTAGGTGGCAGTGGGCTCTATGTATGGTCATTAGTGGAAGGGTGGAAGATACCCCAAATATCACCTAATCCCAGGTTAAGACATGATTTAGAAACCAGAGCAAAGCAAGAAGGCAGCTATGTACTTTATAAACAACTCCAGCAGATTGACCCTCTAGCCGCAACTAAAATCCACCCCAGCAATACACGCCGCGTCATAAGGGCTTTAGAGATTTACCAAATGACAGGACAGCTTCCCTCACAGCTACGGCGCAAGGAAACACCAGATTTTCCCATTCTTATCCTTGGTTTGACTTTAGAAAGAGGCGAGCTATACAGAAGAATTGGCCGCCGCGTCAATAAAATGATGCAAAGTGGATTGGTCAAGGAAGTAGAGGGATTATTAAAAAGGGGTTATAGCCCTACATTACCTTCCATGTCTGGCATAGGTTACAAGCAAATAGTCCAGCTTCTTCAAGGTCAACTGAGTTTGCCTGCAGCCATTGAGCAGATAAAGTTTGAAACCCATCGCCTGGCACGTCATCAATATACCTGGTTTAACCTGAGGGACCCAAGAATCCACTGGTTTGATGTCGCTGAGGATAGAAGTAGGGGAAAGGTGGTAAAATTAGTAAGAAGTTTTCTAGCATGAAGTTCTCCAAATTACAGGCTACGGGAAATGACTTTATTCTGGTAGATGCCAGAAATGCGGAGCGGAATTGGCCAAAGTTAGCTCAAATCATGTGTCGGCGTCACTTTGGCATAGGAGCTGATGGCTTGATACTGGTGCAGGACTCCAATATCGCCGATTTAAACATGCGCATGTTTAATCCAGACGGCTCTGAAGCTGAGAGCTGTGGCAACGGGCTAAGATGTTTTACCAAGTATGCTATTGAAAAGAGCATAGTTGATAAAGTGTCATTGCGAGCAAAGCGAAGCAACCTCTGTTTAGCCATAGAAACCCTGTCAGGCATAAGAAAAGCCAGAGCTTATATATCAGCAGATAAGGTCAACCGAGTGCAGGTAAACATGGGCTTACCTGAGTTCAAGCCGGAGCAAATCCCTATCACCCTCACAACGGACGTCACAACGAGCCGTTCCTCTTCTGTCATTGCCAAGAACGAAGTGACGAAGCAATCTCCAATAATCACCTATCAACTGACAGTTGGCAGCTATCAGCTATCAGTATCGCTCTTATCAATGGGTAACCCTCATGCAGTGAACTTTACATCAGACCCGGTAGCTAATTTCCCTCTAATCCAAATAGGGCCTAAAGTGGAAAGGCATCCCTTGTTCCCCCAAAAGACAAATTTTGAAATAGCTAGAGTTTTAAATAGGGGAGAGATAGAAGCTAGAGTATGGGAACGAGGCGTAGGGGAAACCCTTGCCTGCGGCAGCGGTGCCTGCACTATAGCTGTAGCTGCCCGATTGCTCAGCTATATAGATAACCAAGTTGACATAATATTCCCAGGCGGCACTTTAACCATACACTGGGACAGAGTAGGGGAGGTATTGCTCACTGGTCCAGTAGAAGAAGCTTTCAGCGGAGAGTATCCAATATAGAGGAGAAAAAACGATGCAACTAGCTAAGCGACTTGATAGATTACCTCCATACCTTTTTGTTGACATAAGTAGGAGAATCACTGAAAAGCAAGCCAGGGGAGAGGATATCGTAAACTTCGCTATCGGTGACCCTGATTTACCCACGCCGTCTCATATTATTGACCACATGTGCCGGGCAGCCCACAACCCTGCCAATCATCGCTACCCTGAAACCAAGGGCTTGCCTGAACTTCGTCAGGCTATTGCTGAATGGTATAAGAGACGCTTCGGAGTTACTTTGAATCCGGATACAGAAGTGCTGCCTCTTATTGGCTCCAAGGAGGGAATTGGGCATATGGCATTGTGCTTTATCGAGCCTGGCGATATAGCTTTAGTACCTGACCCGGGTTACCCTGTATTCTCCATGAGCACCATAATAGCCGGTGGCGAACCCTACTTTATGCCTTTAAAAGAGGAAAATAACTTCTTACCTGACTTTGATGCTATACCTGAGAGGGTAGCCAACCAGGCAAAGTTAATGTGGCTAAATTATCCTAACAACCCCACTGGCGCTATAGCTGACCTCGATTTCTTTGAAAACACAGTCCATTTTGCTCAGCAGCATGACTTAGCTGTTTGCCACGATACACCCTACACTGAAGTTGCTTTTGAGGGTTACAAGCCACCAAGCTTCATGCAGGCACCTGGAGCTAAAGAAGTGGCAGTGGAATTCCACTCCCTGTCTAAAACTTATCATATGACCGGCTGGCGTATAGGCATGGTGGTGGGCAATGCTCAGATGATAGATGCTTTATTCCGAGTTAAATCCAATCTAGATTCAGGTATTCCCCGGGCAATACAGCAAGCCGCTATTCAAGCCTTGTGTGGCTCTCAGGACTGTATTATTGAGTACAATGCCATTTTGCAACGGCGCCGAGATAAATTGATAAAAGTCCTCCACGAAATAGGGCTAAAGGCTAAAATACCCCGGGCTACTTTCTATATTTGGGCTAAGGTTCCTCAAGGTTATACCTCTATAGATTTCACTAGAAAGTTGCTTGATGAGGCTGGAGTAGCTGCTATTCCTGGCATTGGCTATGGAAAGGAAGGAGAGGGCTACATTAGATTTTCCTTAACTCTGGCTGATGACCGTTTAGAAGAGGGCATAAACCGCCTGTCAGCCTGGCATAACCAAAAATGTCATTGCGAGGAACACTAGCAACGAAGCAATCTTAATTGAGTGTAGGAGGGATAGATAAAGCAGAAACTTTTCGCCACACAAACTGAGGTAGAGCAAGCATTCCTGGTAAGAGTAGAAAGCAGAGCTCCCAACCATAATTGGACAGCCGCTGATTCTCTACAAGAACTGTCCTATCTGGCCAGGACAGCCAGCGCTAACGTGGTAGGTATGTTCATCCAAAAACTGGATAGAGCTTCACCTACTCATTACATCGGCAAAGGGAAGATTGCAGAGTTAATTAGCCTTAAAGAGCAAACTCAATATAACACAGTGATTTTCGATGATGAGTTATCGCCACGACAACAAAGAAATCTTGAGGAGCTGTTGCAAGTCAAAGTCATTGACCGCACAGCTCTCATTCTGGACATATTTGCCCGGCAAGCTCGAACTCGTGAAGGGCAGCTTCAAGTTGAATTAGCCCAGCACCAATACCTCTTACCCCGTCTTGTGGGTCAGTGGAGCCATCTGGAAAGACTTGGCGCCGGCATTGGCACCCGAGGCCCTGGGGAGTCGCAGTTGGAAACCGACCGCAGGTTTATCCATAAGCGCATCAACCACATTCAACACGAATTAGAAAACATACAGCGCCATCGAGCTCTTTATAGAAAGCGGCGCAAGGAGAAAGGTGCATCCATTGTAGCTCTCGTGGGTTACACTAATGGCGGTAAAAGCACTTTATTTAATGTTTTAAGCAAAGCAGGAGTAATGGTAGAAGACAAGCTCTTTTCCACCCTTGACCCTGTAACCCGCCGCTTGACTTTACCCAGTGGCCAGCAATTCCTTATCACCGATACCGTTGGCTTTATTCACAAACTGCCACCATCAATCATTGCCGCCTTCCGAGCTACCTTAGAAGAACTCAACGAAGCAGACTTGCTGCTGCATATAGTTGACATAACACACAAAAATGCCGCTAATCAATGTCTCACAGTAGGGGAAATACTCACTGAATTAAACCTTAAAGATAAACCCATAATCACAGTATTCAACAAATTAGATTTAGCTTTGAGCAGCGAGGCAGAGCTGGAAGCTCTAGCCTCCGTGCCTTACTTTGAGGAACAAATCGTGCTGCCGGATAAAAACATAGCCCTTATCTCCGCCATCAAGGGTTGGGGAGTTAAAACACTTCTAAGGAAGATAACCTCACACTTAGATAATGTTTTAATGCCCGGGATGACAGCGGAAGTCAGGTAACATTTGCCTCGCAGCAATCCTCCCTCACAGGACAAATAGAGCACTTCTTACCTTTGCAGAACTCCAGGCTAATTCTCACTAAAGAGGACTCTATATCGGGCTCCTCTATTTTTTCATCCTTCAAACCAAGTTTGGAGGCCACTTCCTTAGCAATAGGGGAAACCATCGGCTTTGCCTTCCCCCAGATCCCCCGTAGCTCCCTTAAAAAGATATTAACCCCGGTTGGGCCCACACCCTTAAATTCAAGCAGCCTTTTCTCCAGCTCTTCGTTATCCTTCGCCTGATCATGCAAACTCTCTAATGAGCCATACTTTTCCTTTAAGCTAGCCGCTATTTCAAGCAGATTCGACGCTGTGGAAAAGTCGTAGCGAACATAGCCACCACTATCCAGAACTTCCACCAGTTTATCCCAGCCAGCCTCCAGAATACTTTCAGGTGTTCCTATTCCTTCCCGCTCAAATTCCCTATAGGTTTTTTGGGCTATTTGAGAGGAAATCCTCTTGGCAAAAAGAACCGAAGCCAGAAACCACTTAAACCTGTCCTCTTCCTTTTTCAAATCTAGCCCCAGCTCTTGAGAATAGCTTGTTATGCCAGCAATCTTATCCCTTACATTCATAGCGGTGCTCCATTTCCCGAATTATAGAACATTAATTCCCAAATTAGCAGAGGTTAACATACTGCTGTCTTTATGCTAAAATGTAAATATGCAAATATGCTAAGGTAGGAGATAGATATGGCTAAAGGAACGAGAATAACTGTAGATTTAGGAAATGAGGAACTCCTTAAGGCGATAAAGGTTGCTGCTATCGAGCGAGGTAAATCGATTCGAGAAATCACTACTGAGGCGTTCCAGGAGTGGCTTGAAAGAAGGGAGGCTTTGGAGGATAAAGAGGATCTAAAAGCCATGATGGAAGCTGAGAGCGAATACCGAAAAACTGGAGGGCGATTATTTGAGGAGGTTGTGAAGGAATTGGAGAAGGAAGCTTAAATGTATGAGATACGTGTGGCAAGCTCCAAGGTTGAAAAAGAGCTTGCCAAAGTTCCAATGAGAAGGCGGGAAAGAATTATTAATCAAACAAGAAGGCTTGCTGAAAATCCAAGACCAAGCGGCATAAAAGCTCTGGCTTCTAATGTTTATAGGCTTCGTATTGGTGTATGTCGAGTAATCTACAAAGTTTACGACGAGAAGAAAATAGTCCTCATCGGTAGGTTTGCTCGCAGGGGTGATGCGAAATAACTTATAGCACAAAATTTGCAGCAATAGTGCTACAATTGGCAATATATGAGCAGGACCAAGTGTTCCTATTTGAAATGTAAAGAACGTAAATTGGGGAGGTAAATTATGGTACATCAGTTTAAAATTGTAGTAGAAAAGACCCCCGATGGGCATGTAGCATATCCCCTGGGCTTGAAAGGCATCGTAGTAGGGCAAGGGAATACTTATGAAGAAGCCGTGTCTGATGTGAAATCAGCTATTCAGTTTCATATTGAGACCTTTGGTAAAGAAATAATTGAATCAGAGCCCCCCATTCTTGAAGCTTTCATTACCGAAACAGGGGTAAATCACACCTAACAATGCCTAACCATTCCAAGATAAAAAGTTCAACATTAAGGACAATATGTACCCAAGCTGGGATATCCAGAGACGATTTTCTGAAAGCTTATGACCAAACATAATGAGCCTAAATATCAAGCTCATATCTCGACCGTACCCCAGTGGAGTCTACACCAACGATACTGGCCCACTTGAGAGGCTATGTGACGTATGGGTCATAGATACCCTGCCAGAAATGGTCGCTGAAGGATTAAGGCTGTTTTCGAATGTAGCATAATTCAACAGTAGCACCGCTTTGAAAGATCACACCTGAAGTTGCACCTATTAAATAACTTGTAGGGCCAATTGATACTTATGCTCTCAACTGGAGCACCAAGAGTTCATTACCCCTAAAACCTCATGCGGGTTTGACAAAAGGCGAGACTTGTGGTATGTTAGAGTGTATCTATTATGTATATTTATGCTATTATATTAAAATAATTGGTATATAGAAACGTAACATTAATAGATATTTAAAAATCTAATATATACAAATTTTTGACACAATTGATAAAATATGCTAAAATTCAATCTGAAATAGCGCTATGGTAAGGTAATTATTAAGTAATATAGTGCTACAATAAGAGGTATGAATGTTGTAAAATTACGATCTCGGAAAAGCAAAACGCCAGACCCATCGGGAAAGCCACTCATAAACGATGTAAAAAAATGGATCGATATATGACATCAATTAATATTAAATAATCTAATATATACCAAAAATTGACATAGTTGCTAAAGTATGTTAAGATGTAGGTTAGAGGAGGTAGAGTAGAAATGACAGATCCGTTAGAAAAACTAGCTGTAAGTGCTTCAGAGTTAGACCGGGAACTGTTAGCTACTACACTGGCAGACTTAGCCCGGATTGACAAGCAGTCAGGTGAAATCAGGTTTACTAGAGAAGCTGCTCAGTTGCCCAAGAATCTACAGCTTCTGACTTATTTAATGGCCAGGAAGGCTGCGACAGCACTTGCGACAGCACTCGGTTTCATATTTGAGGAGCCAATTTCGTCCAAGGACTTGACTTCGAAGCTTGGAATGAGTGGTGGTTCTGTGCGGGGGCAGCTATCCATTTTTAGTAAGGAGCGTCTAGTTGCAAACAAAGCTGGTAAATATTGGATTCCAAGTTATGCTATTGAGCGGGTGAAGGCACTGCTAGAGCAAGCAAGTAGAAAGGAGAAATGATATGCAGGAACAAGAACTGATAAAGGTAGCCTTAGAAATAGCGAAGCAAGTAGAACAATTGCCTGAGCAGTATCGAGTTGATGCTTTTAGGGTGCTTCTTGAGCATCGACTAGGAATTAGACCAACTGGAGTGAAAACAGAAACCCCTGAGTCTCGCGTAATTGCAGAAGAGATCTCATTCAGTGAGTTTCTGAACCAGGTTAGAGAACTTAAAAACAATGTGCAGCGATTTGCTGTGGTGGCATATTATTATGATCGTTATCAAAAGGAAAGTAGTGTTACCAAAGATAATATAGTTGATACCATGATGGGTGCAGGATTACTCGCTCCTGCCAATTTTGGACGTGATATGCGAGCCGCCACATCTACCAAAAATGCTTTATTGATGCAAGCCCGGGAACCTAAAAATGGGGTAGCAGCTTGGCAATTGACTATAACTGGACGGAAATTTATAGAAGAAAAACTCAAGGCATAGTCAGCGAGAAGGGGAAAAAGAGTGTTTTAGAGGGTGTTAAATGCTGTCTAACGAAGAGATTTTGAGAATAGAGAAGAAGTTGGAAGAACATGATAAGAGGCTATCCAAACTGGAGAGCTTATTCCAAGCAAGACCAGAAGCCGCCAAAAAGAAAATTTCTACTAAGGAATTTATCCTCTCAAAAAAGCCCAGAGACGATGTCCAAAGAACTTTGGCCATAGGTTATTATCTTGAAAAGTTTAAAGGCTTCTCCACTTTTAATGTAAAAGATTTGGAGAGGGGTTTCGGAGTTGCCAAGGAACCAATTCCTGAGAATATAAACGATAAAGTAAATCTAAATATTAAAAAGGGGCATATGATGGAAACTGACGA
>Ga0114921_10001337_pt1 | contig 11306 bp, 10 predicted proteins | sample BentaG_FD_87016 | JGI IMG/M metagenome (GOLD analysis project Ga0114921, IMG submission 87016) | Deep subsurface microbial communities from South Atlantic Ocean to uncover new lineages of life (NeLLi) - Benguela_00093 metaG | ecosystem: Environmental > Aquatic > Marine > Oceanic > Sediment ...
AAGGCATCACATGCCGCATAGTATATGGGTAGCTCCTCGTTGGAAACAAAACCTGTGAATATTACCTTCTCTGCAAGCCCCATCTTTTCCGTCAGAGCTCTGTATTCTTGAATTGCTGGTCCATCACCGCCTATGACCAGTCTTACCTCATCCCTTCGCTGCAGAAGCCGAGAAAAGCCTTCGAGCAGGAGATCGAGATTCTTTTCCTTAGCTATTCTGCCCAAGGTGAGAATCATCTTGAAATTGTCAAGCCCGAGGTGCTCTCTGATAACCCCTCCCGAAACAGCGGGGGAGAATCTATTGCAGTCGACTCCCGTTGGCGTTATCTCCCATCTCTTTGCCTTGATCCCTTTCAATATCAGCTCATCTCTTATTGCCCTGGTCGGAGTCGCGACGATCTGGGGCCTGCGGAGGTAGTTCCTGTGATATATCCAAATGAGGCGTGCCATCACATCGCGGGGCAGGGGAATTGGCGAATAGTAGGGAGCAGCATCGATGAACATCGTATGATAGGTCAGAATATTTGGCACCCGGGTGTTTCGACTTGCCAATAATCCTTGAATCCCGACAAAGCCGATCCCATGACTATGGATAATATCTGGTCGCTCCGAACGCACGAGGGAGACGATGCTCGAGGGATAGATTGCCATTCTATACCCTTGGTATTTCCCGAATCTCCTTGCGGGAAGCCAAATGACTCTGTCCGATAGCTCCTCGGAGACCTCTTCAATTGGCTGAGGCGCGAAGATAACCACATCGTGTCCTCTTTTCCTGAGTTCTTTGCTGGTTGTGGTCAATGAGACAACTACACCATCAATCGAGGGAAAATAAGAATCTGTGAACATTGCGATCTTCAAACACTCACTCCTTGAGATTCTTGGAGATACGAATCATCTTCTCGAGCACGTCTTTGGGATCTCTGCCCAAAATTCTTATCATCGGCTCTTTGCCCTTGCCGCCCGCATCCCAGATGGCGTCCGGGACGGAGCTGAAACTCGTTATTGCATCATCAACACCCCAGCTCATGGAGGAAACTTCCTTTGGTTCATCATATCTCGAGAAAGAGGCAATTGACAATCCTGCTTTTTCACAGGCAGCTAGATTGCGGTCATTGAACTTGATATTCATCGCTGATCTTATGTTCGGATTATGCTTACTAGCTGCCAATATTATTCTCGCAATATGCTTTGAAGCACCGAACTGAGGGCAGCCAATCACTCTGGGTCGGCCTCCCTCTCTTACGATTCTTCCAGTATAGCCTGCAACATCTGTTTCTCTCGCGGGAGAAGTGATTGAGTAGCCGAGATTGGAGCCGACCTCAGGAAGTAATCGCACATCGATCGCCTTCTCTATGTTTCCTCTGATCACTGTGAGCATGTCCAGTATTTGGTTTTTCTGAGCCTCGACCAGTATTACCTCAAGTGGTTCGATAACTCTTATCCCCTTCCCAATAGCTTGCCCTCGTTCAATGCCCAAGAGGAGGCTCTCTCTGGCTTTCATAACGGATGAAAGAACGTCTCTTCCAAGGGAAATATGGCCTGCAATGAGAGCGGATAGAATGCAACCTGTGCCATGGAATAATCCCTCAATACGGGGTGTGGAAAAAACTCTCGTTGTTCCATCTGCCAGAGATAGATAGTCGCTGATATCCTCTCCGTTATCAATGCCTTTTATTAGAACCCCTGAAGCGCCCTTTGAAATGAGCTGCTCAGCAGCCTTTTCCGCCTGCTCCAAGCCTGAGATTCGCACACCTGTTAGAACCTCTGCCTCTGATCTATTTGGCGTTACCAGAGTGCATAGGGGAATAAGCTTTCTTTTCAGTACAACGATCAGCTCTTCCTTTGCCAAGCTCGCTCCCGTGGTTGCCCTCAGAACGGGATCTATGACGAGTGGGATGGTTCGATCTCCGAATATATTGGCAATAACCTCTCCGTTTTCCGCAGTGTATATCGCACCGGTTTTTACCGCGCCAGGATTCACATCCTCAAGTATGGCTTCAAGTTGCTCTCTGAGCATCTCAGCTGATACAGGTACTATCTTTCTAATTTTCGATGTGTTCTGTGCGGTCAGACATGTTATAGCTGAACATCCATAGATTCCCAGGGATGCAAACGCCTTCAGGTCAGCCTGAATACCAGCCCCGCCTATTGAGTCAGATCCAGCTATCGTAATCGCAATCTTCACGCCGAAAGTTATGACACCTCACCTTAAGAGCATTTTCCATGTCTGTCAGTAAAGGATTATATAGCCAATCCATGATGCGAAAGTTCGATGAATATTTCTAGGGTTCAAACGGGGCATATTATCTTTAGCCAGAATTTTAAATGGAAATCATTAGCACCTTTATTCGATAATATTCTCAGGACCTTTTTAACGGAGACGGGACAGCTACCTCCAGAAGAGGACATTGTACTTATGTTCGTGAGATTGAACATGATGGATCTCGAGAAGAACCGGAAGCCAGAAGGCTGGAATAGAAGAGGGCGTATCAGGATGGTGTTTCCGATCACAGATTGCCCTCAGATGTATCTTCGGGCCATGACGAAAAGCGCCGAGATCATTCGCGTGACGGAAGCCTTGAGCGCGCTATTAAAGAAGGCCAAGATATCCCATAAGATTAGGTACGACGATCTTAAGCATGTTCATCTTGGATGATCATATGGAATGTGTTTGATTGCCTATCTAATAAAATCTCTCGGTAGTGAACGGGATGAGTTTTGATCGCTCGCGACTGAAGAAGCTCATCGAAGAGCAGGATTCGTTGGACGGGATGAGAGCCGCCTTCAAAATCGTCCGAGAAAGGCAGATAGAAAATCTACCATTGCTGCCAGATCTCGATGAGCGCAAGAAGAGGCTCCGAGAGGTCAAATCCCGATCGGTCGGCAATGCCGAGCTGTTCAAATCAGCCGTCGAAACCCTGCAGAGGAATGGCTTCAGAGTAGTGATTGCAAGGGACAACAGCGAAGCAATGAATCTGTTAATGCGGGAAATTGGCAATGAGAAGCTGGTGGTAAAATCGAAATCGAATATCTCAAAGGAGCTCGATATCGTTCATCGCCTGAATTCCGCAGGTATTGAAGTCATTGAAACCGACCTGGGGGATAGAATACTCCAGCTCTCCGATCTTCAGCCTGTTCACCCAACAGGCCCTGCGGCGCATCTCACACGCTTTCAGATAGCGGAGATTCTCTCGAGACATTTTAACCGTGAAATACCGCCCGTTCCTGAAGTATTGGCAGAGGCTGTTCGCGAAGAACTGGATGAATATTTCAATCGGGCGAAGGTCGCCATCACAGGGGCGAATGCGATTGCTGCTTCTGAAGGCGCTATCGTGCTAGTTCACAACGAGGGTAATGTCACTCGCTGCTCTCGAGTGCCCGCTAAGCATATCATTCTGACAACGCCCGAGAAAGTACTTCCGACGATTGATGATGCCATAAATCTTGTCAAGCTCCAGACATATTATGCTACTGGAAAAACCCTAACCGCCTATATCGAGATTATTTCCAGCTACAGCTACACTTCCGATATTGAGAAAAAGCTCTTCAAGGGAATGCACGGTCCGAAGGAGATCGTTGTCATATTTCTCGATTCAGGAAGAATGGAATTAGGTAGCTCTGAGCTGCTCTACTGCATCGGCTGCGGAAATTGTCTTCTCGACTGCCCCGTATATGATATCCTCGGGCCATCCTTCGGATCCAAGGGGCATATGGGCGGAATTGGTGTCGCCCTGACCTCCCGCCTCGGCACCGCAGAAGAAGCCGATGCGGATGGATTGTTCCTTTGCACATCTTGCGGTAGCTGTAAGGAGCAATGCCCTACTTCGATTGACATCAGACCAGAGATCTATCACGCGCGCAATTTAGCCTCCTTCGCCAATCTCTTAGCTAACGAGCACAACGCCGCTTTATCGAGCATTCGGAACTATGATAATCCTTGGCTGCAGCCCCGATCTGTGAGAGCAAAGTGGGCGAGGGATCTGAATCTGCCTGAGGAGGGCGAGGTGGTCTTCTATCCAGGCTGCTCCCAGTCTCTGCTCCGTCCAAATATTGCGAGAATGACCGTTGAGCTTCTACGCGATGCCGGGATTGATCTCGCCTACCTTGCGGAAAATGAGAGCTGTTGCGGATCGATCGCCCGCAAGCTAGGGGATCAGAAGCTGTTCGAGAGGCAGATTTCACGCCTGTTGGAATCGTTCGCAAAGGCGGGAGCAAAAAAGATCATAACATCGTGTCCTGGCTGCCAGGTTTCACTTAATATTGGAAAGGAATTGACCGGTATGGAGGACATGGAAATCCTTCATGTCACCCAAGCTCTATCTGAGCTCCTTCCCGAGATCGCATCAGCGCAAGATGGCACAACGAAGGTTTCCTATCATGATCCTTGCGAGCTGGGCAGAACTCTTGGTATCTACGATCCCCCAAGAAAACTGATAAACTCCCTCGGGGGAGTGGAGCTGATAGAGCTTGAGCGCTTCCGTGAACAAAGCGTCTGTTGCGGTGCTGGGTCGGGCATAAAGTCGGGATATCCTTTGCTGGCAGAGGCGATTGCTAAGAAACGGTTGAAAACGGCTGAAGAATCTGGAGCTTCAGTTCTTTTGACCTCCTGCCCCTGGTGCTTGGAGAATCTCTTTGGAACCAAAGGGGGTTCGAAAGTCGCGGTAGAAGATCTAATCGAGTTTATCCATCGCCTTCGGTCGGCTTCGAAAGCGGAATGATTCCGAGATCTTCGTATATAGCTCCAGTCGGGGAGAGAGTGCTCTTCCTCAGCTTTATCTTCTCCATTTTAAACAATCCAAATTCGACGTTTTCGTACTCTCTCATTATACTGATTGCCTTATCGATATTTAATCTAGATTTCACTCTTGCAATCGTGATGTGTGATCTGAAAGCTCTGCTCTCGGGCTCGAATCCAATTGATGAAAGTTCCATATTTATAACCTTTGCAATCTCCCCCAGCTTTCCATCGTCTTCAACACCTATCCATAGTATTCTGGGATTTCGGAGCCCTGGAAAGCCGCCAACTCGGGCTATTCGCATTTCGAATGGCGCGAAATTCACAGCTATCCTGCGCAATATATCGAGTATTTCGTTCACAGAATCCTCCTTGATGTCTCCGAGAAACTTCAGAGTTATGTGCAATCCATGTGATTTCGGAATAGATAATCTTGCCCCGGAGCTTCTGAGATGATCCAACAACGCATCGACTTTCTGAAATGCAGGTATATCGGCTGCAATAAATGTCCTGATCATTCTTCCCAACTCCTATCCATCCTCGATCTTGGCTCCATACACGGGGAGTTTCATCTCACATTTGTCTCCGCTCAATTGTCCTGATTTTTCTTCTGCACCAGGAAAAGGCACCTACGGCGATTAATATTGCGGCCATGAGACTGAAAAGATATCCTACGCTGCCCAGGGAATCCTCCAGCAACGGTCCTGCCGATGCGATGAGATTGAATGTCCCGTGAAGCACGACTGCGATCAGGTAATAGGGCAACCAGGAGTTTCCAAACAATCTTTTGATCATCAAACCATATCCGGTTACCGAACTCGCGCTTGCATGAAGCAATGCTGAGGATATGGTTCGGACGATGGTGATTCCCATCCATATTGCGAAGCCGCCCTCCAGATAGGCTGCAGTTTCATAGAAGAGGTTCTCTGTCGCAGCAAATCCCAGCCCAACAGCCGCTCCATAGATAATACCATCTTCCAGCTCTGATGCCCTTCTTATTGAAGGTAATATACCAAGCGCTTTGGTCAGCTCCTCTGTTACCGGAGCGATAATGCAAGCCAAAATAAGAGTTTGAAGCTCAGGAGAGCTACCGAGCAGATCCGATGCTCTCAAAATATCTAAATCGAAGACGAGATAGATTAGAAGAATTTCAATCATTATTGCGAGGAAAACCGTTAGAGTGGCACCCCGCAGAAATGCGAAAAACACTCTTCTAGTAGACTCTTTCCGTCTTCTTTCAGTGTTCTTGATTATAATCAAATAGATTATAGGAGGAATGAAAGCTGCAACTATGAGGATGGTCATCTCCAACAGTGTGAGTGAAGCCATCGTTTTCGCCTATCATCAACTCAGCCAATAAGCTTTACCGGGTTTTTCAACTATCCAATTGTTATTTTAAAACAGTATTTTCGGGAGTCCACCACTCCCATTTCACCCTCCTGACTGAGTATTGTTTGCGTTTACTCCAGTTTTATTGCTTCATTTGGACACTCGTCCACGCAGGCACCGCATTCAACGCATTTCTCCTTATCGATTACCGCAACTTCCTCGATGTTTATCGCGTTCTCTGGGCAGACATCTTGGCATGCACCACAAGCAACGCATTCATCAGGGTTGATTACCGCTGGCATTTCACACCTCCCTATTATGTGCGATGTTGAGTGAGTAAAAGGCCTTTAATATAGATTGTGCTGCTATCAAATAAATGGACATTTTCTTTTCTCAGTGGAGAAATTTGCAATTTTTCGCGGCTTGTTGAAAGAGTCCGATACAGCAGTATTCATATCTATGGTTTGATGTTGTTTGTGAGACAGAGAGACTGTTTATACGATTGCTAAATAGTTTCATCGAGTCAATTCTAACGATTCGATACGAAAAGTGAAAATTCTAGGTGGGCTTTCAACTCTCGATATCGGTGAAATTAAGTTGAATATCGTAAGCGGCCTGATTTATTCGAAAGAACGACTGTTCCGAGGCTATGTCCAGTTTGATACAGAGAGGATACTCGAGGTCCAGGAAGGCGAGCCCCCTCAAGATAGCATTTCAAAAGGACTCATAATACCGCTTCTCGCCAACTGTCACACGCATATTGGGGATGCATGTCTCAGAGGCAAGATAGGCAATGAGCTATCCCTCGAAGAGGTCGTGCGACCGCCGAATGGGTTGAAGTATCAATTGCTTTCTCAATGTAAGGATGAGGAGATCAGCAATGGAATGAGAAGCGCAATGGATGAGATGCGCAGATTTGGTGTTGGGAGATTTATTGATTTTAGAGAGGGCGGTATTCGGGGGCTGAGTCAGCTGAAGTCTGCGATGACCGATCGCCCGCTTTCCTCATCGATCATCCTGACTCGCCCAAAAGAACTCACCTATTCCAAGCAGGAGGTCGAAACGCTCCTTGCAGAGTCAGACGGCATTGGAGCGAGCGCAATGCGCGACTGGAAATTTGACGATCTCTTGTGTCTGGCCGAACACGCTTACCGGAAGAAAAAGATATTTGCACTGCATGCGAGCGAGGGCAGGAGAGAGGAGCTCGAGAATATTCTCGACCTTCGTCCCGATTTCCTAATTCACATGTCCAATGCATCGGCAGATGATATTCAGATATGTGTGGAAGAGGATATTCCAATAGTGGTATGCCCGAGATCAAATGCCAGATTTGGATTGAAAACGGATATTGCGAGAATGATAGATCTCGGAGTGAATGTCTGTCTGGGCACCGACAATGCCATGCTGAACAGTCTTTCGGTGTTAGATGAAATGCGGGCAGCCTACTCAAGCAGGTTCAATAGTCGGCCGTTAACTCCCGCGGAAATTCTCAGGCTGGCTGTAGATAATTCGCGAAAAGTTTTAAAGGATAAGACCATCATAGGTATTGAGCCTGGAGCTCCGTGCGAATTCATGGTAATAAGGGCTGGAAGCGATGATTCGCCAGAGAGGATTCTGAGCGATGAGTTCAGTTACTCGATCGATCTGCTCTGTAGCAATAATAAAATCTGGTGGTCTCCTCTTGAAAGATGTTGAGAATATCTTAATCGCCACAGATGGCTCGGAATATACCAAGGATGCCGTCGAGCAAGAGCTTCAGCTGGCAAAATTGCTGGGTGTAAAGGCTACCGCACTTTTCGTTGTTGATCAGACCCCTTTTTCAAGCCTTCCACCTGATTCCACCGTCGTATCCTCAGTAAATACGATAATGGAAAACGAGGGCAAGCATGCGGTCGAAGAGGTTAAGAAGAGAGATGACAAGATGAGGGTTGTTGTCGATCCAATAGTATTAGATGGCTCACCTATCAATATAATACTCGATTCGGTTGCCGATCACGATCTTATTGTGCTCGGCACTCTTGGTCGATCTGCATTATCAAAGCTATTCATGGGGAGCGTTGCCGAGAGGGTGACGAGATACGCCCCATGTCCGGTTTTATTGGTTAGAGCGAGGAAGGGATGAACCAATGATTGTTTCAGAAATAATGACTGAAGAGCCGATAGTTGCCGAGGTTCCAGGCACAAGAACTGATGTGCTGAAGCTTCTGGTGCGGAAGAACGTCACCGGAGCTCCGGTTATCAGAAGCAGCGACAAATCCTTGGCGGGATTCGTGACGCGACAGGATATATTCATGCGGCCTGAAGAGGAGCAGCTAGCCATGATCATGAGACGCGATTATCCCACGATAGGACCTGATGCCGATGTCAAGGATGCTGCGGTGGCGCTGATCGAGAACTCGGTGGATCATCTTCCGGTAGTCGAGGGAAACAAGCTCGTAGGATTGGTTACTCCGACTGATCTTCTCATCGTCGTGGAGAGAAATGACGATCAGACGCCCGTGGAGCAAATAGCGAAAACCCCTTGCATTCCGATCTATGAAGGCGCACCACTCTCCATTGCACTGGCAACATTCAAGGTCGCAAGAGTCAATGCATTACCGGTGCTGGACGATGAGGCAAAGCTCACTGGCATCATAACAGATAGGGATATTTTCAATCAATCGGTTATCGACGGGGAGGTGGTCATGTCCGATCTCGGAATCAGCGATGACACCGATAACTGGACTTGGGAAGGTTTGCGCAACGTCATGAAGTTGTGGTACGAGGTCTCGAAGATTGATCTGCCAAATTTATCGGTCAGGGAGGTGATGGTTCGAAATCCGATGACGGTCTTCAGCAAAACCCCTGTTTCCGAAGCCTCACGGATAATGAGAAAGAACGATTTCGGTCAGCTTCCGCTTCGCGACTCACAGGACAATCTGATTGGAATGATTTATGATACAGATATTATTTCGACACTTATAGAGTGAGATTCAATGGCTGATCCTTCCGATATACTCTCACTAGCAAAGAGACGGGGTTTTATCTGGCCTGCGTATGAAATATACGGTGGCGTTGCGGGGCTGTACGATTACGGTCCGCTCGGTGCCGAAATGAAACGAAACATTGAGGGATATTGGCGAGAGCTGTACATCCACCAGGAAGGCTTTCTAGAGATCTCGTGTGCAGTGCTTGGCCCGCGCGAAGTCTTCGAGGCCTCAGGCCATCTTAAGGAGTTCACTGATCTAATGGTTCAATGCTCAAGATGCGGATTATCGTTCAGGGCTGACTACCTCGCCGAGAAGCTGCACGAGCAGCCGTCAACATTGAGCAGTGATGATCTCTGGAAGCTGCTTGAGGAGAACAATGTGACCTGTCCTGACTGCGGCGGAGAGCTCAGCAGACCGACAACCTTCAATCTAATGTTCAAGACTGCCATTGGTGCAGGAGCAGCGAGCAGAGAGGGATATATACGTCCCGAGACTGCCCAGAGCATATTCGTCAACTTCGCCGCGATCTACAGACATGCCCGAGAGAAGCTACCAGTTGGGGCTATTGAAATCGGGAAGAGCATGCGCAATGAGATCTCCCCCCGTCAGGGTGTTCTGAGGCTGAGGGAGATCAATATGATGGAAGCTGAGCTTTTCATACATCCCGAACAGAAGACTTGGCCTCGCTTCGCAGAGGTGAAAAACGAAGAGCTGATGCTTCTTCCGAGCGAATCGGAGAGGACGATTAAACTCTCTCTCGAGGAAGCTGTGAGAGATGGCATAATTCTGCACGAGACGCTGGCGTATTTCATGTGGCTCACCTGGAAGTTCCTTATGGATCTCGGAATTGACGAGAAGCGGATGCGCTTTCGTCAGCATGCGCGGACAGAGATGGCGCATTACGCCCAAGACTGCTGGGATTGCGAAGCACTTCTCGGATATGGCTGGGTCGAGCTTGTGGGAGTTGCAGACCGCGGATGCTACGATGTATCCGCTCATCTGAAGCATTCAGGAGCGGATCTGACAGTTTTCGAGAGATTCGATAGTCCAAAGGAGGTCATTGTCGAGAAAGTCACGCCCGATCTATCCAGACTCGGTCCACTTTTCAAAGAGAGGGCAAAATATGTTGCAGGTAAACTCTCAACCCTTTCTCCGGATAGCCTGCCCGAGGCGGGCTCTGATCTGAAGCTGGATATCGATGGAGAAATGGTTACAGTGCCCGGCAACTGCTATCGGGTGATAGAGAAAAAGGAGAAGGTATCGGGGAGAAAGATCGTCCCACATGTGATCGAGCCCTCCTATGGTCTGGACAGGATCCTCTATGCCCTACTGGACCATGCCTATCATGTTCAGGACGACTATGTGCGCCTTGCTCTTAGCGGTAGGGTCGCACCCATCAAGCTTGGCATATTTCCCCTGGTGAGCAAGGATGGCTTGGACGATATCGCAAAGGAGATCTACGATCAACTTTCCAGCACTGGGGTCGCGTGCTATTACGATGATTCGGGATCGATCGGCAGAAGATACGCCCGCATGGACGAGATCGGCACGCCGTTCTGCATTACGGTTGACTACGAAACCCTTAAGGATAATTCGGTCACTATTCGTGATCGAGACACGACGGACCAAGTGCGCATTATGAGGGATGGGCTTTCTAAGCTAGCAGATAGAATCTCGAAAAATCTAACCCTCGAGGAGTTGAACAAGCAGGCTTGAAATCAAAACCGACTGACCCGGCAGGCAAGAAAAGAATTACAGATAAGCGCGATCTATCCGATAGGTTTCGAAAATATATCGGACGACAGGTAAGCTACTATACTCACGGCATACATAGATACCCTGCCAAGTTCATCCCCCAGGTTCCAAGATTTTGTATGGAGCGGTACTCTAAGCCTGGAGATGTGATTCTGGATCCCTTTATGGGATCAGGAACGACGCTTCTCGAGGCTATGCTCATGGGAAGGAATTCATACGGAATCGATATTCATCCCCTCGCTCGACTGATAACCAAGGTCAAAATAGCGCACATGCTTCCGCACGAACTGAAGGACTCGGCGGAAAGCCTGGTCGAAGCGATAGAGAACGATACTGATGATAACGGCGAATGGATTCCAATAATACCTAATTTCGAGCACTGGTTCAGGCCGAATGTGGCAAAAGATCTCGCGACAATAAAAAAGCATATTCAGATGTTTCGGGATGGTCCTCAGAAGGATTTCTTCAAGATCTGTTTTTCATCCATCATAAGAAAGGTCTCTAACTCTGACAACGCCT
>Ga0114921_10001338_pt1 | contig 11303 bp, 12 predicted proteins | sample BentaG_FD_87016 | JGI IMG/M metagenome (GOLD analysis project Ga0114921, IMG submission 87016) | Deep subsurface microbial communities from South Atlantic Ocean to uncover new lineages of life (NeLLi) - Benguela_00093 metaG | ecosystem: Environmental > Aquatic > Marine > Oceanic > Sediment ...
ACACCAGCTCCTGGGTTGATGAATAGCTTAAGATTAGTAGCAGCGTTTAGTAATTCAATTGTAGGTCTCCAACCCATAATAATATCAGCTGATGGAGATAGTTCTAGTAACGTTTCTTGGGATAAATCTGAAGGGATAATTAGATTAACTTCCGGATATCCCTTCAAACCTTGCTGTAGATACTCAAATAATCTTTCATTTGGTTTCCAAATACAAAGAACATTTATTTTTTCTGACATTACGAGTTAAAGAAACCGTATTGAATTAAGAATATTATGTAATGTTAAAGAAGAGTATGGCGCCGCCCGCAGGACTCGAACCTGCGACCTATCGGTTAACAGCCGATGGCTCTACCTACTGAGCTAGGGCGGCATGCTTTCTTACGCATTTTCTACCTTTCTTGTGTTTTTAAACCTTCTTTTCTATTCTTACTTATTCCTCAATTTCTTTCTGAAATATAAGTTAAAAAAATACTAAGTATTATTAGGGGTATCATTTATCTAAGCTATATTTCTCTAGACCTTCATAGACTAAATCACTTATTCTGAAGGTATCAATTGGAACTATCCAGTTATTATCTACTGGACAATATTGTGTCAAAACTAGAATAATTACTTCATTTACAGGATCTATTCGGAAAATTGTGTTAAAAGCTCCACCCCAACTATAACCCCTAATTCCGCTCTTTAGCATATTGTCAGCTATCTTAACTATCACACCAAGACCAAAACCAAATCCTTCGTTTCTTTTTATTAGTTCAGGATCCTCTATTTTAAAAAGTTGCATATCCAGATAATCCTTCCCGTTTGGCAATTGGTTGGAAGTCATAAGTTCAATTACCTCTTTAGATACAATCAGACTATCGTTATATTTTCCATCATTAAGCATCATTAAGCAGAATTTAAAGTAATCTTCCAATGTCGATACCAATCCACCTCCTCCAGATAAAAACTTGGGTTTTGTGTAGAATCCTTCAACAATAACTCCTTCTACTTCAAGCAGTTTTCCTTCATTATCTTTCGTATATGCTTTTACTAATCTATCTCGTTTCTCTTCAGGAACGTAAAAATCAGTATCCTTCATATTGAGTTTATCAAAAATACGTTCTTTAAGAAAGACATCTAGTTTCTTTCCTGAGAGTTTCTCAATTAATAAACCTAATAGATCAATCCCCCATGCATACCAGAGATGGGAACCTGGTTCGAAAGCCAATGGAAGAGTTGCCAAACTGTTACTAAATTCTTCCAAAACATCCAATTGGTGGAACGATTCAAGTACAGATTTTATCCTTAATTCATCAGTAAATCCAAATTTTTCCCCATATAGTTTATCTATAGGAACACCTGGGTAGAAACCATAGCTAAGTCCAGAAGTATGAGTAAAAAGGTGTTTAATGGTTATCTTTTCTTTGGCTTTTTCTAATTCTATTTCACCTGTCTCATCATTATATGACTTCAAAATCTTTAGCGATTTATATTCAGGAAGATACTTCTCAATAGGATCATCTAAATCAAATTTTCCCTCATCATAGAGAATTAGAGCTGCTAGACAGACAATAGGTTTAGTCATTGAATAAATTCTAAAAATATCATCGAAAGAAATGGGAATTTTGTTCTTTATGTCTTTCCAACCAAATTTTTCACAGTAAGTCAATTTATCTTTATGATAGACTAAGCACACAACACTACCAGTTTCATTGTTATCTATATACTTCTGAAATTCATCTGATAGAGACTTAAAGGAAACAGGAGTGATTTGTTTGATTTTCATAAAAACTAGAAAAGATTCTAGTATTATATTAGTTGTGTTCAAACAGACCCGGGGTCTAAAGCTAATAATTGTAATGTACTTCTATACAATGGTTATAAGATAATGAGCAAAAATCTCATAAAATATTTTTGAGATTTCATAGTATCCAACCTATTAACCGCTGGTGCTTGAGAATCAGATAGAGATTTCTCTTTCTTCCTATTAACCTCCACATCAGGTTGTACTTCTTTTCTTTTCTCTATAAAATTTGACAATACTAAGGATCACTGCAAATACGAAATAAGTTATGATTGTCATGATTACAGCTTTAAGGTATGGTTTTATTACCTCAAGAAAATCAAATCCTTGAGTACTAAAGACAATCATCCAGATAACATATACTGCAACTAAAGAAGCTGTAAACAACCATCTTTTTCTTTCAATCATAAATGCTTTCTCAAGAAGAGTTTTTTTCTTTTCCTCTTTGGAACTCAGAATTGCCACCTGAACCATTGAACTCAATTATTGATTTGTTCAGTAATTAACTAGTAATTTGAGCTTTAAAGGTTTTCTAAAAAATAACTAGTAGAACCTCTTCACTTTCTTATTCTGCAACATAACACAGTTTTCAAATCTCTCTTTTTTCTATTCACGATTAAACAAATCTTGGAATTTTTTTTAGACCCGGGGTCTGAAAAATTTCTGTTGATGTTGACCCGGGGTCTGAATTATCTGATCTCGGATGAAATTTTTGTTAGTTCCGAAGAGATATATTCTCTAAGTAAATGATTGTTACAAAGATATTCGTTTTCAAGATAAGGATGGATATAATTATGCTACATTTCGGACTAATTGAAGATAACAATCTTTCGGAAACTGATATTCTACTTGATAGATCTAAGTTACATATTCGTTGTGGTAAAAGAAGACTTTTTGAAAATAAGACTCAAGCAGGTATCGCAACTTTGTATGATGCTCTAGACTGTGCTCTGAAGTGGTATATCAAAACGAATAAACAAGAATATTTACAGAAAAAGAAGATCAATGTTGATGGAATTGACATTGAAAATCTTTTCTTAATCTTACAGGAGACAGGCGATATTGGTGAAACAAGTATGGTTGATTTTTTCTATTATTTTAACGATTTATTGAACCTAGCATTAGAGAGTGAAACAGTCAGCTTTGAAGTCGGTGATTTTCTAGAAGGATATGATGAATTGTTAACAAAACTTAGAATTATGCCTTTTGATGAGAAAGAGCTTCCTCCAGAAAATCCATCAACATTTTGAGTTGGTAATGGTTTTAGTGACAATCAAAATATTTTTTATATGAATACTTTCAAAACTCCTTACAAAGTATTGCCTCAGTAACTCAGCTGGCAGAGTGTTTGACTTGTAATCAAATAGTCAGGAGTTCAAATCTCCTCTGAGGCTCCATTCTTTTGCTTTCTTTGATAAATTTTAGTTGATCTTAATAGTATTATAGAAACCATTAAAGTTGTAATACCAAATCCTGCAGTTCTCAAGATTTTCTCTAAACCTTCTACCTTAATAATCTCCAAACCTTCAGAACTATCTGTAACATAAACAATATTATCAACAACGTGTAAGTCTTTGGTATTTCCCCCATCAAAGAAACGTCCTATTTCGTGAATAGAAGATGGATTTTTAGTATTATAAATTTGAAGACCATCATGGTTATCTGCTAGATAAAGTATATCATCAACTACTTCTAAATTTTCACCGAATCCTCCATCATCATAACTGCTCAAATATGATGGATTAGCTGGATCTGTCACATTGATAAGTTCAATACCGTTTTCCCAGTTTGCAACGTACACAATTCCATTTTCAACCTCAATATCATGAGCTGAAAAGGAAACATTATATCGTCCTAACACCTCAATTTGAGTTTCATCAGTAATATCTAGAATATCTAACCAAGATGTACCACCAACATGAAAAATGATAACATAAGCTAAGTAGTCTTCTAGATAAACAGTACTTATTCCTCCTTCTTTAGAATAAGTACCTATTTCGTTAGGATTTGTGATATTGTGGGTATCAATTATTTCCAAACCATCGTCAACATCTGCTAGATAAACTAAATCATCTACTACAAACAAATTTACTGCAGTTCCTCCATCATTATAGGTTGAAATGATAAAAGGATTAGTAGGATCACTAATATTTAGAATTTTTAATCCATTAAATTCATCAGTAACATAAGCTAATTTATCTGCTATCCAGAATTTATGTGCTCTAAACATAGGATATTGTGCTAATACATTGATATTGGAAGGATCGCTTACATTCAATATCCAAAAATCTCCACAAGACACATAAGCTATATTATTAATCACTTTTACTGTGTAAGTATATCCACTAAAATCATATTGACCTATTTCAGTTAAAGTGATAGATTGGTTTGAGTTAGCATAAGATGTGTAACAACCTATTAACACAAGATTAAGAATTATTAAAATGAAATATAGAATACTAAATAGTCTTGTTCTTTTCATTTTTTTTACCTAAGTTTATCAATCTTAAATTAGATTTCAATTTTGAGAGAATTTACATGCACACTTATAAATACCTTCAACTAAAATTATGATGATTTAATAAATATTGAATAGATACATTTCGTTTATTCCTAAACTTTTTATTCTTCTTAATATCTTGAGAGTCATCATGATAAGCTTCGATGATTTTGAGAAGGTAGATATAAGGGTTGGTCGAGTTGTGAGTGTTGAAGACTTTCCTGAAGCAAGAAAACCTTCTTACAAATTATTAATTGATTTTGGAGAAAAGGTAGGTGTAAAAAAATCAAGCGCTCAGCTGGTATCAAATTATTCTAAGGAAGATTTAAGAGACAGATTTGTTCTTTGTGTAGTAAACTTTCCTCCCCGCCAAATTGGACCTTTTATGTCAGAAGTATTAGTAGTGGGAGTCCCTGATGAAAATGGAGAATGTATCCTCATCAAACCTGATAATGATGTTCCCTTAGGTGGAAAGTTGTACTAATTCTTCAGAACCCAAGAGGAATTTTTCCCTCCGTATAACGTAATTCTAAGCACTGTCTGCAGTAACAATTTCCATTAATCCTAAAATTTCAAGCAGTTTTTTTTCTAAATCTACTCCCACTATTCCTGCTAGTGCTAATGTACTTAATAGACTTTCAATTAATTCGTCCTCAATAGTTGGATCACATTCTAAACCTTCACAATCATCCATTATCTGACTAGCAAAAGCATTTAGCATTTTTTCTCCCATAATTCTGCTTGGAGTTTTTGGAATATTCATTACATCTAGTTGTTTTACACTGTTTCTACTATTTATGAGTTCAAGCAATTTTCTTTGTGCTTCGCTGATTGATACCATGCTCATCACTTATCTCTTTCAGTTTTTCCTATTTATACTGACATAATATTTACTTTTAAAACCATCTAATATATTTACTTAACGCTTTATTTTTCCAATGGAAATTTAATTGATAATCACTTTGTAGCATTTGAATTGGATTCTTATACTACAGAGGCTCTAGAACAAAAAGTAGTCATTTTCCATCGGAAACAATGGGGAGGGGCTGTTTTAGGCTTTCAAGTATTAAAATTCTTAATTATAGGCTTTTTGTCGGGTTTTTTCTCTATTATTTTTGTCGGGAAACGTAATACTGAGATATTACCGGAAAAATCACTTTTTTTGGCATTTTTGACAACTTTTATTTCCATTGGAAAACATAGAAGAACATTATTTTTAGTAATTGCTATTATCTTAGAAAAAAGATTTTTTGTATCAAAACATTAAAAAAAGGAGGGAAACAAGACAGTTTAACGCATTATCAAGGGCCGGTAGATCAGTTGGAAGATCGTCTCGCTTGCACCGAGAAGGCCTCGGGTTCAAGTCCCGACCGGTCCACCAATCTTCATTTATTTTGTTCTTTTATGATTTTGTGGAAAAGTTTTTCTTTCTTCTTCTTTATGAACACTAGATAATATGCTTTCTATCGTGATTCCTGTCTTTAATGAGGAGGAAAACATTAGACTCCTTTATACTGAACTTAAGGAAGTACTAATTTCAAATTCATTTGATTACGAAATTATTTTCATTGATGATGGTTCTACTGATAATACTTTTTCTGAATTAAAATCAATCATTGAGGAAGGTGAAAAAAATTTTAGAGTTATTCAACTTCGTAAACATTTTGGAAAGAGTGCTGCCCTAACTGCAGGTTTTCACAACACAAAAGGCAAGATTATTGTAACGCTTGATGGAGATGGGCAAGATAATCCTCATGATATTCCTTTACTAGTTGAAGCATTAACTGACGATATTGAAATTGTTTGTGGATGGAGATATAAACGACATGATTCATTTTTATTCAAGAAATTCCCTTCCAAGATTTACAACTTCTTAAACCGTCTTTTTAATCGCATGAACATTCACGATAGTGGTTGTACTCTACGTGCTTATCGTAGAGAAGCAATAGCTGAGATTCTCCTTCTTGATGGAGATCACAGGTATTTACCTGCAATACTTTACAACAAAGGATTCCGACTTGCGGAAGTAAAAGTCAATCATAGGTCCCGTTTTGGTGGAAAATCAAAATATGGATGGAAAAGATTGTTTGTTGGATTGTCGGATCTTTTTACTCTTCGTTTTCTCTTTCGTTACGGGAAACGTCCCATACGTCTGTTCTTTAAGATTGGATTTCTTTTTCTTATTACCACTTTAGCTCTAGGCATATATCTACTTGTTCAAAAATATGCTTGCAACCAAGTTATAGGTTTTCATCCTCTTCTTCTGCTGATAATTCTACTTGGTGTATCTGGATTTCATTTTCTTTTAATGGGACTTTTAAGCGAACTAATTGTGAGAAATAACATTTCACCTTCATCTGTCTATAATATCAAAGAAATTCATGAACATAAAGAGAAATGAGTAGAAACACTTAATCAATTGCGTTCTATTCCAGAATATTTTGTTTTGTTTCTTTCTTTCTCCATCTATTAATAAGTAAAATTAAACCACCAATCAATCCTGGGATCAACATATTCAGTGTAGTTTGGAACACTGAAGCTCCAAAAGCTACTTCATAATTTATTCCTAGACTTAAGTACATTAGGAAAGTAATTGTAGCATCTCTTATTCCAATTCCACTTACACTAATGGGTACTAAAGATGCAATTGCTGCTACTGCCATTATACCAGTAATTGTTAAAATTAATACAATATTAATCCCTATATTTGCCATTGAAACTACAAGTAAGCTTACTTGAATTCCTAGTAGAATCCAGAAGACAAAAGAGATAAGGAATAATAGCAAATAGTTTTTTTTGTTGAAGAAGGTTAAATTTGAATAATAAGCATCAATGATTTTAATTGCTTTAGAATCTTCAAAGTTTTTTGTTTCTTTGTTTTCACTATTGTTTGTTTTTTTGAGCCTTCTTAATCTAACAACTATTTTAATTATATTTCTTATAATCTGAGAATTAAATGACATTAAAATCACAAGAGCTACTATTATCAATCCACCAACAACTGCCCATTTTATCAGGGGGTCTAATTGTGGGAGAAAGAAAGGAAGGAAGATTAGTGCTAAAACTGATATGCTTATCAAATCCATTATTCTATCTAAGATTGCACTAAAAAAACTGGTTGTTTCTTTTATCTTAAACCATTTTGATAGATAGAAAGCTCTAGCTATATCACCAATTTTTGCAGGAGTAATAGCAGCACCAAAATTTCCTATAAGTATTAGCTTTAAAGTATCTAAGAAATTAATTTTTACATTCATTTTTTTGAGAATAAATTGCCATCGAAGAACCTTCAGACAGAACATGCTAAACATTATTAAAGTGGAGACAATGATAACCCATATTTCTAAGTTGGTTATAGCCGAATAAATTTCTCGAGGATTTGATCTATAAATCAGATATGTAATTAATCCTACTGTAGTAAGAACTGCAACTACATTTCGAAAGATTGTAAAAGGTTTTAAGCGCCTTTTATCCTGTTTCACACGAGTTTTTCCTTTTTCATCCAATTATATGCATCTTCCAGTGCTTCTTTTACGGTATATTGGGGTTCAAATCCAACTAATTGTTTAATTTTTGACATATCATATATTCTAGATATAGTAAACTGCATTACTCTTCTTCGAGTTATTTTCGGTTTTGTTTTTGTAATTTTCGCAATTGCTTCACTTATCATCCCTAGAAAATAAGCTACATAATAGTTGATTCGCAAGTATTGTGGTTCTTTTTGACTTATCTCTCCAAGTGTGTCGAACAATTCTTCTACTGTGATTTCCCCTCCTGAAACATTAAATGCTTCGCCATTTGCTTTTTCACTTTTCTTACACATAATTAAAGCTCTAGCAACATCCTTATGGTGAACAAAAGAGAGTTGACACTTTCCTCCATTGATCAATGGAATGGATTTTTCTTGTAAAAGGAATTCAAATAATTTAGGAGCCATCTGTCGATCTCTAGGTCCCATAATATATGGGGGACGAACAGCAGAAGCGAAAAAATTGTTCTTCTTTGAATAACTAAAAACTTCTTGCTCTCCTAGCCATTTACTTCTGTGGTAGGGGTGTGTTGTTTTCTTAGGAGCGTCCTCTTTTATTCGACCAGATGGAGGTCTATGACCATACACACCAACTGTACTCACATGTAAGAAGTACTTTCCTCCATTTTTCACAAAAGATTCTAAAATATTTATTGTTCCTTTATGATTTACATCATAATATTGTTCAGCAGGAATATTTTCTCTTGCTTCTCCAGCAACATGATATACTGTTTCTATTTCTTCTAGAGCTTTATCAAGTGATTCTCTATCAAGCAAATCTCCTTTAACAAAAGACAACCCTAGTTCATCCAGATGTTTTGGGGGTTTCTCAGAACGAATCAAAGCTCTTATTTCCTTACCTTTATTTTCCCCTTTCAATTGTTTAGCAATAAAATATCCAACAGCGCTTGTTGTGCCCGTTACAAGTATTGTCATCTTTCTCCTATGAGAGATTGAAAGCTTGTATATAATTTTTTAGAAAGAAAATTCATGCTGAAGTTAAAAAATATTAACTTCTAATCAAGCGAAACGCTTTTTTAAACCAGTTTTGTTGTTCACCTATGATTAAAGTTTACAACACGCTTACTAGACAGCTTGAAGAGTTCAAAACCATTGAACCAGACGTTGTTCGCTGGTATAATTGTGGTCCTACTGTAAATGGTCTAATGCATTTAGGACATGCAAGATCTGCAATAGCATTTGACACAATTCGAAGATATCTAGAATACAGAGGATACAAGGTTCAGTATATAATGAATTTCACAGATGTAGAAGACAGAATGATTGAAGTTTCTAATAAAGAGCAGAGAGCTGTTTTGGAAGTTGCAGAAGAATATTTAAGGTATTTCCGTAGAGATATGAGTAGTATAAATCTGAAGGAGGCTACTGTCAACCCACGAGCAATGTTACACATAAACCATATGATAGTGTTTATTCAAAAATTAATAGAAAAGGACTTTGCTTACGAGAATAATGGTGACGTATATTTTGATGTAAAGAAATTTGCTGATTATGGGAAACTATCTAATCAAAAATTAGAGAACGTTCTTGAAAAGACTGAAGACGCAGAAAATCCAAATAAGCGTTTTCCTGCTGATTTCGCTCTTTGGAAAGCAAAAAAACCAGGAGAACCTTTTTGGCCATCACCTTGGGGTGAAGGTAGACCTGGTTGGCACATAGAATGTTCAGTAATGTCTATGACTTACTTAGGTGATACTATAGATATTCATAGCGGAGGTCAAGATCTAATCTTTCCACATCATGAGAATGAAATAGCTCAATCCGAATCTATAACTGGTAAACCTTTCGCGCGATATTGGCTTCATAATGGTTATATTAACATCAATAAAGAGAAAATGAGTAAATCCTTAGGAAATTTTGTGAACATATATGAACTACTAAAATACTATTCCGCAGACGCTGTAAGATTATTTGTTTTGCAGACTCATTACCGTAGTCCTATTAGCTTCGATGAAGAAGCTATGGATCAAGCTCAAACAACATCAGATAGGTTATTTGATGTTGTCCTTCTTGCAAAAGCATATTCTGACTCAGCAGAAGAGGTAATTAAAACTGAACTTACTGAGTTGGATAAGGATTTGTTTGATAAAACAAAGAAAGCTCGAGATGATTTCATTAAATCAATGGATGAAGATTTTAACACTTCAGATGCTTTTGCTGTTTTGTTTGGGTATTCACGAGATGTTAATGATTACTTAAGAAAAGCAGAAATTGTGAATAAAGCTATAATGAATGAAGTAAACACATTGTTTGATGAATTCAAATCTGTACTTGGACTATACGAAGATATAGGTAATTATCATTCAATGGAGATGGTAGAGAAATTAGTGAAACTCCTAATTGAGATTCGTACCGAGTTCCGTAAAGAAAAGAACTGGGAAATGAGTGACAAAATTAGAGACGATCTAAAACAAACTGGCATCACCCTTGAGGACACTCCAAAAAGGATATTGTGGAAACTAAGTGAGTTAAAATCTGAGTGATTACTATTTCCTTTTTTCTACTTCTTTTGCTAATATCATATTTACAAGATAATATGGTACTTCTATTTTCTTTCCTCTTTCATTTTCAAGAATCATATCTAGATCATATAAAAGTGACCATTTCTCTATAATAACATCTTCTCTTGTATGAGTTGACAATATCTTCATTTTATTTTCAGGTTTTAATCCTTTATTTTCTAATTCGGAATATATATCTTGGAGAGATGCAACTTGAGGAAAATGTCGTGCAATAGCTCGTTCAAGTATTTCGACAATCTCAATTTTTGTCCCAATTTCAAATAAAGCGAGAGGTTTGCTTTCTGGAATTATTGAAAGAGAACCATCTTTTTGAGGTATGAAGGCACCATAAGGAGTTTTAATTGGTTGGATTTTTCGTTCAAGCATCTCTGCTATCTCCTCTGTCAACACATGCTCCCACTTGCAAGCTTCTTCATGTATCTTTGACCATGGTACTCCTAACCATTCAAGGAAACTTTCTGACAATCTGTGTTTTCTTACAACTTGTCTCGCAAATTTCTCTCCTTTTGCTGTTAGTTTAGCTCCATAGTAAGGTGTGTATTCAACTAATTCCTTTCTCGATAATTTTTGAAGCATTGATGTTACTGTGCTTGGATCAACATTCATCATTTCTGCAATCTGATTTGTTTTTACATGCCTGCTTCCATATTCCAAAAACCAGAAGAATGTTTCCAGATATTCTTCCTCTGCAGGAGTAACATCAATCTTTGTCACTAGTTTATCACCTATAATTTGCAATTTCAATAGTCTTATCGACCTTTGAAATTTGGTTTTCTTTTCTCGAATACAGCTGATATTCCTTCTTTAATGTCATCTGTAATGAAGCAGTCTTTTGATCCTTGAATTTCTGCTTCATATCCTTCTTTTAAGGAAGCATATACACTCTTATTGAGAGCTTTTTTTGCTCTTTGAATTGCAACTGGTGCATTAGCTGCAATTG
>Ga0114921_10001339_pt1 | contig 11299 bp, 10 predicted proteins | sample BentaG_FD_87016 | JGI IMG/M metagenome (GOLD analysis project Ga0114921, IMG submission 87016) | Deep subsurface microbial communities from South Atlantic Ocean to uncover new lineages of life (NeLLi) - Benguela_00093 metaG | ecosystem: Environmental > Aquatic > Marine > Oceanic > Sediment ...
GATAAGATTGGTACAAGGGATGTTTTGGTCGAAGGTGAAGATTTTCCGGACCTTATGGTTAGGCTGCTGCGGGAATATCGATGGAAGCAAAGGTTTGAAAGTGTTATCCCGGGGTGGAACTCTCGTTTAGCTGAGATTCAAGCAGCTATCTTGCGGGTAAGGTTACGATACCTGGATAGGGACAATAAAAGATGTGCAAAAAGGGCTCGCAGATATCGTGAGGAATTAGACTATTGCGGCCTCCTTTGATGATCCTAAGATAGGGTTTGACTGGTCTGCCCGATCCACATGTAAGTAAATGACTGTATACACGGCGGACTGTATGGCAACTGATGAAGTAAATAGGTTACTTCCCATGACTTATCAGATTATTGCGGCCCTTAACAATTATCCCCAGATCGGCAATATGGTTAAGATTTCAAGTATTTCAGGGTGTTATGGCCTCTGTTGTATAAATTACTGGTTATAAAGTTCATACAGAAAGTATTTTTCATTACCTACTATATTTTCCCTAAATTCTTCTATTTTTCGTATTTCAATACCTTGAGTAATTAAACCCCCTTCAACGGGTTTATTGTTACGCATTAGCTTAGAACTTAGAATTAATAGTATATTTTTGTTATGTTCAGAAAGTAATTGGACGGCGCTATCCAAAACTTTATTGATCGTACAGGGTCTGTATCGACTGACATTACCCCAATCCACATAAGTCCCAAAACTGTCGATCTGAGGATAATAGATTTCCTTGTTAAGATGTGCCGCAATTGGTTCGACAATATAATCTATAAATCCAACCATTGTGTGTTTTTCCAATCCATTGGCTTGAATGAATTCTGCTGCCTTATATGAAGCTGTAAAAGGATGTTTGATGTCTTTGTAATAGGCAAACACACCTGCAGCAAATTGGAACAAAAGCAAAAGGGTAACGAAATGAACAGCTGGTTTACGTATTGAAACAAAAATCGGTTTCCTGAAGAATCTTACCATTGGATTCATTAGAGAAAAATGAACTTTTTCATCCGAATGATACAAAAGCCACCAGTTGTAAATAAAGATGATGAATAAATACCCTTGATATCTAATGAAGTGTACTGAAATATATTGAAGAAATAATAACTGCAGCAACGTATGCAATGTAAAGGTAATCAAAACCGGTATTTTTTTTGAAAATATAACCATGCTGATTATAAATATTCCAATAGAAATTATTGCGGTGATTATATTTTTGTATTCAATTTCAAGATCAATATTCTTAGGATAGCCTATAGGGAAAGGAATTATGTTCGTATTCCAAAAATTGTAATTTGATATTTCAGGTATGGGAACAAAAGCGTTCCATATCGTTCGTATTGTCATATAATAGGGGGCCGGACCTGCGGTAGTAAATCCAGGCCCTGTTGATTCTAGAGTATAGTATTGTGCTGAAATGAGCCCCCATCCTGCAATAAATAGTCCAATCGCTATAAAAAATTGCCGCTTCTGCCCTGGATGCATGGTTTTCAGTCTGTTTATTGTATGTAATAATGCATATCCCGTCAGACTTATGGATGCAAATGCACCAAATAAATGATGATTGGCTAAAACAAGTAATACGATTGCATCTAAAATATAATTTTGTTTCTTTCGTGTAATCAGATAAATTGTGATAAATATCAACAAAATTGTAAATGAATAAGAACGGCTGATTATCCCGTACTCAAAAAGTATAAAATAACTGAAGGTAAAAAGTATTTTTTGCAGATAACTAAAGGGAGAATATCTGTTGAAAATGAAAACAGCCATAGTAATAAACATTAAATGACAGATTTGATAGGCCATAGCCGGGTGTGGGAATAAATTAACAATAACTTTCAAAAATGAATAATATGCGATTGAGCTGTAATATGAGATTTTAAACAGACTAAGATTTGCAGTTACTTTCATAAATATTTCTAACTCATCTCTCCACATTTCGTGATTATACATTCCGATGCCCGCAACAATGGAAAAGAGGATCGTAAGGATAATTGCAAATTTAGTATTGCTTATGATAGGTTTGGCTTTATTATCCATTGTTTGTGATTGTTTTTTGATGAGATAGAACCCGCTGCGATCATGTTAACTATCATGGACCCCAAAAAATCAAGTAATCTTAAAGAAGTGTTTTTATCCCCGCCCAAAATATCTGCATATATCGACGTATATCTTCCAAAGTTCTGATAGACATTATCATTTTCAGTATTTGTTTGGGGCGCAGGAAAAACTCAAGATGCGCGTTCCGCTGGCTTCTAAATAGGAAACTTTCTGTCATCCCTTTGGGAACAAAGCCTAACCCTTGAGAAGAGTATCCTGTTAATAGATCTGGATTGTAATCTACTTTCCCATATTTGTGGGCAATCTCACGCGCTCGCGAACCAAACGGTAATTGTAATAGATGAAAATCCGCAGAATAGAGAGGCAACGACATGGCGAAATCAATAGTTTGCTGCATTGTCTCCTTGGTTTCTATGAGGTGATCTAAGATAAAATATCCACGTGGCTGAATACCGACTTCATAGATTAAATTGACCCTTTCTCGAATCATTTGAACAGAGGTCTTTTTCCCAATGAACTGAAGGACCTCATCATTACCAGATTCAAGTCCTAACTGCATTTGCCAGCATCCCGCCTTTTTCATGAGTGATAACATTTCCCTGTCGAGCCTATGCACATTTGCCATACAGGTCCATGAAATCTTCAAATTTCTATTCAATATGCCTTGGCAGATCTCTATAATGCGCTGTTTGTCTATTACAAAGGTATCTTCTGAGAACCATATTTCTTGAGCATTGAATTCCTTGATCAGATATTCGACTAGATTAACAACATAATCCGCCGAGTGTGCCATCCACCTATGTCCCCAAATAGTGCTACAAAAGTAACAATGAAACGGACAACCTCTGCTTGTCACCAATGGGAAAAAGGGCCGTTTACGGTATCCTAAAGGCGATGGATGATATGCCTTAATATTGTCGAGCAAATGAAATGCAGGAAAGGGAAGTAAATCTAAATCTTTCAATCTTTCCCGTGGTGAATTTTTCATAAGTTTTCCATCCATTCGTGCAGCTAAACCAGATACAGTCCGTAAATCCCCGTTTGTCTCTAAAGTCTTAACCAGCTCCGACATGGTAATTTCACCTTCTCCAACGACAAAAAAATCAAAGCACTCATTTTTTGAAAAACTATCAAAATCCACAAAGGTATGTGGCCCTCCTGCAACAATAGGTATATCGAAATGCCGCTTTAGAAAAGTTGCAGTCTTTATGGCCTCCTTGAATCCTATGGTGAAAACAGACATCCCAATCAGGTCTGGACTGGCGCTCTCGATATTTTTACCTATTTCTTCATCAGAAAAGGGATGTATTTCTCTATCCAATATCTGAACAGTATGACCATCTTCTTCCAGTAAACCTGCAATGGTAAGCAGTCCATAGGGTGGCATATATGAGCCCACACTTTTAAGCTTACCATAACGTTTTTCGCCTGATACACTCCCTGAAATTAGTAATATATCCATAAAGATACCTATTTCAAAAAATATATAGAAACCATTATCTTATCTATGAATTTATTAATCTCCCTTTTCATTCCCGGGCCTCAATGTCTAAGGCTCGGCTCAATATCTCTCTTGGATTACTCCAGACAAACTGCTTGGATGAGTCCACAAAGTCCAGGAAGCTCCGGTAGGTATTCAGCATAGATGCATTCCCGGAAAAACGGGCTTCACAGTGGGTAAGGAGTACCACTACACCCCCTGATCGGGATATCCCTTTGGCACAGTTGATCCAGATGTCGAGAATCTCATGGGAGGAGTGACCCAAAAAGCGCAGGCTACCGTCACGGGGCATGGTCAATGGGAGTTCGGCAATTTCTCCAACCCAAAAGGGACGAGCGCTGGCGCAGCCATTGTTTGGAACAGGAAATAGGCCTCCAGATGTGGGAATGCTGCTATCGTAGCGGTAAAAGTTAGCGAGATCCCGCAGTAGATTTCGGGTTCTCAGGAGCGAAGGTGATCGATATCCAACGATATTATAGCGTTCGATAAGTTCATTTGCACTTTCTAAACGATCGCGTCGCCTTAGAGGATCCAAAAATGGGGTGAGATTGCTGTGATCGTATCCGTGAACACCGATTTCGTGACCACGGCCTTTCACTTGGTCAAGCAGGCTATAGTCAATAGGCCAGGCGCAGGGTACAATGAAGTTGGTAGATCGGACGCCAAAGGAATCTTCCATATCCAGAAACCATTTAACCAGATTCTCCAGCCCTTCCGCTGAGTCCAGATCATGGGTGAGTAGAACAGGGGTGCAACCTGAAGCAAAGGGAGAAGACGTGCCGTTAGCCAAATCAGCCAAGAAATCTGCACTCAGGTCTAATGGCCATCTTGGAAAACCGGCCAAACGTCCCGTAAATCGAGATTTCCAGCGACCAATGACTGAGGCCACCAGATTTCTCAGCCTTGGTGGCACGGTTTGGTAGGAGACTGGAAGACGAGAGGATAAGGGCTTTTTGTCCGTAAAAGCCGCTCGGAAACGCAAGGCCTCTGGCGCCTGTGAGATGATATAAGGGATTTCTCGCGGAATCACCAGGTCACCATCCTTGTCAAGATATTTGCTAGGACGTATCCTTTCTAGTATAGAGTGGGGCAAATAGAATCGCATGCCTTCAGCCCATGAAAGATGAGAGGCTCCAGAGACACTATCGATCCTTACCGGTACCAACATCTCAGTCGTCATTGGTGCCATCCGCATCCGATTGATAGGTTTTTTCGCTGATGAAATAAAGGGGCCGGCGTACTGCCTCCGCATATATTCGATACAGGTACTCCCCCACAACGCCCATCAACAAGAACTGGATGCCAAAGAAAAAGGCAATGGTAAGCATCAGACTTGTCCAACCCATGAGTGGATCTCCAGTAAGCCAAGAGAAAATTAGGTATGCTGAAAGAGGTATGGTGAGGAGAAACACGCCAACTCCTAATAACTTCATTATCCTTATAGGCAGAAAAGAGAACCCGATAAAGGCATCGTACATGGTCTTTATCATCTTACTAAAGTTCCAGCCAGATTTTCCGGCTATTCTTTCTTGGCGGTCATATTCCACTATTGCCTGATCGAAGCCGGTCCAAGCCACAAGTGCGAAGGTGATACGGTTTTGCTCATGGAACTGGCGGAGACACTTGGCCACCTGCCTATCGACCAAAAGAAAACTGCCGGTGGTGAACTTTGATTCATGGGGCATGGCAAACCGCCGCATCAGTTTGAAAAATATCTTGCTCGGCAGTATCCTCCAATAGTCATCTTTTCTGGTTCGTCGACGGCCCCAAACAATCTGGGCGCCAGAGTGCCACCTTTCCAGAAAATCCAGGATCACCTCGGGTGGGTCCTGAAGGTCGCAGGCCAGGATTGCAATAGCATCTCCATGAGCACTGCCAAATCCAGCACTCAGTGCGATATGGGAGCCATAGTTGCGGGAGAGCCGGATTCCCTGGAAACGGGAATTCTTCTCGCAGATCTCTCGGATGATTGCCCAGCTTCTATCTTTACTCCCGTCATCAATGAATAGGACATGGAAATCATAATCCGACCTGGATAGTAATAGATTATTGATAGACTGTTCAAAATGGAGGAGAGAGTCTTCCTCGTTGTACACCGGGGTTAGAATTACCACACGTGGAAGTTTGGGTCTGCGAACTTGATTTTTCATGAACTCTTCCATATCTCAAATTCTTTTCCTAAGAGTTGAACTAACCTTCGATTGGGTTCGGAATAGCGAGAATGCAAGATCTCACGAATCTCCCGCAGCATAGTGCATTCTTTTTTTTCAGAAGGATTGATTACCCCCAAGTTCCTGGCATCACCAGGATGGGGGCGGATTCCCAAAAACTGGTGGAGGCGTTCTGCTAGAATCTCTGGGATTTCGGATATGTCGTCAAAGCGCAGGCACAATATCTGATCCCTGGGAAATCGTTCGAAATAAGGGTGAAGCATGTCAGCGTAAAGCCCCCTGGAGAAATAGGCATAGGGCCGAACATATCGGAGCTTTTTTGGAAGCTCTCGCTCCCGTTGTTTTTCCAGGGCAAGGGCAGTAGCAAAATCCTCATGCTCCCAGCCATTCATCTGGGACCAGAGATAGTTAGAGTAGGCGCGTTCGACGGGTTCTCTCAGGATAAAAATCAATTTCACCCCCGGCAGATTTTTATGGATTCTTTCAGAGGCCGCTGGACTTTCAAGGTAATTGGTGGTCTTTTCCCCCAATATCCTGGCATTTCCTGCATTGGAAAACCACCTGCGGGAATAATACCCGATGCCCCGGTTGTAGGTCTCGTCCACCAAAAAGAATTTGGGCTCTGGCTGCACTGGTTTGGCCATGTAAACCTCTGGGTGCCTGTCCAAGAGTTCGTAGAGCCAAGTTGTACCAGAGCGTGGTGCCCCGGCTATCAGGAAGTCAGGAAGTCGAATCTTGCCCATGCTTGCGCACCACCGTAAAGATTGAGGGAGCCATGCTAAGAAAGCTCTTGCGGTTTACAAAGAGTGCATCCAAATATTTGAGTGGAAATAGGATACTGCAAAGCAGCAAGTAGATAAAGGCCTTAACCTGGGCTTGACCAAGGCTAAACATGATGGACAGGAACTCGATAGTGCTGAGCAGCCCAAGCGTTATTGGACCCGTAGCATTGGTCTGTTCAACTATCTTCCATTCCCTAAATAGCATCTCCAGCCCTTTGTGGGTGTAACGCTGGAAGTCGCCGGGGGAAGCGTGAAACGGGAATAGGAATGGAATCAGGTGAAGGCCTAACCCACCAACCTTTGTACACCGATTGAAATGCCCGACAATCCCGGAAGGATCCGGCACATGCTCCAGCACACTCCGAGAGACAAAGGCATCCACGCTGTTCGGCTTGAAAGGTAATGCACTCAGGTCGCACACTATATCCACCGCATCATAGTCGAAGAAATCCAAGCAGATAATGTGTTCATCGATTCGCTGATTTCCACACCCAACATCGACAACAATCTGTGTGGCAGGATTCAGATAGCGACGGATCCAACCAATGTAATCAAATGGATACGTTGGGGCAAAGATCTCTATACCAATATCGTAGTAATATTTTCCTAACCACTTCTTAAGGCGCCCTTTTATCTTATCTAGCTCGTCTGTATGCTCAGGGACATTGACAAAATAGATTCTCCCGTTACGAATCGGATAAACAGCCGAGCACTCCCGGCAAGTAGCGCTTGTGTTTTTGAAATCCAAGCCTCCACAACAATTTGGGCAGGAGAGGGTTGGCTTTAGTCTTTCCAGACGGGCATTGAGGCCTACCATGTCCCAACTACCTCCCCGAGGACTGAGACGACCTTCTCAAGATCGGCCTCGGGCATGGAAGGATAGAGGGGAAGAATAATGCCACGATCGCGAGCGGCCTTGCTATGGGGTAGGGATCCCTCGGGCCAGGCTGCAGCATAAGGCTCCTCCAGATGGGCACACATGACCCCCCGCCGAGTGCTAATTCCAAGATTAAGAAGGGCCTGCATTACTGGTTTTTGTGCGGATGGATTCTCGATGGAAATGACATAGCTTTGCCAATTGGTTCTGGCATAGGACGCCTCGGTGAGTATATGCAAACCACGAAGACCCTTGAGGGACTTTGTATAAATAGCCGCCAGGCGTTGCCGTTCAGCCAAAATGCTATCGAGTCTTTTCAGCTGCTCGATGCCCAAGGCCGCCTGAATGTCCGTCATACGATAATTGAATCCTGTCATCAGATACCTTTCAAAAATCACTTCAGAGGACTCGTGACGAGCAGTGTCAGGCAGGTCCATCCCGTGATGGCGCAAAAGCCTGAATTTTTCATCCAATTTAGGGTCATTCGTTGTGAGCATTCCGCCGTCACCAGTGGTGAGAATTTTTCGTGGGTGAAAGCTAAAGCAGGCGATGTCTCCGTGGGGCCTACCGATCCTTTCCCACGTCCTGCCGTCATCCAACGAGACTTCGCTTCCAATGGCACAGGCTGCATCTTCCACAAGGGGGAGATTATTTTCTCTGGCAATCGCGACGATTCGACCGATATCACAGGGTATACCCATCTGATGGACGGGTAGAATAGCCGCCACCTTTCCCAAAGAAGATAATGCTGAATCCGCACACCGAAGGAGATATCGAAGAGGTGATTTGCCAATCGCTATATGTTCCACGTGGCGGTAGTAGAGTTGGTCATCCTTCTTTATGCAATCTTCAGCCAAAACCCGTTTAAGTTCGTCGGGGTCCATATTATAATTCTCAGGGTCAATGTCGACGAATACCGGTTCGGCACCGCAATGGCGCACTGCGTTAGCCGTGGCTATAAAGCTGTGGCTCACGGTGATGACGACGTCTCCTGGCATTACTCCGACAGCAAGCAAGGCCAGATGCAATGCTGCTGTGCAGCTTGAAACAGCGCAGGCATGAGGTGTGCCAACAGATTGTGCGAAGGCCTCCTCGAAGGCCTTCACCCGTGGGCCCTGGGTGACCCATCCTGAGCGTAAGGCTTCCCTTGCTGCAGCGGCCTCTTCTTCTCCCAGAATGGGTCTTGTTATCGGAATCATAAATAGTCTCCCTCCCAGTTTCGCCCTGACTCACCTTCCATAAGCGCCCTCAGCCCTAGCGGGTGATAGCGAAAAAATTCTATGGTTTTGACGAGCCCCTCATCGAGACTGATTTGTGGTTCCCACCCACACAGCTCTATAAATTTCCTGGGATCAGCATATAAACGGAGCACCTCTCCTGGGCGTGCTGGGCCAAAGGAGATATTAGTGTCTGGGTTTCTCACCATGTCGGCGATTTTGTGGGCAAGGTCTTTGGCCGAGAACTCAGAATTGCTCCCGATGTTTAGGGTCTGGCCAATCATGGCATCACTTTCTGCTGCACAGACAAGGGCCCTCACCATATCCTCTACATAGGTATAATCGCGGGTCTGGCTGCCGTCTCCAAATATCAAGATCGGTTCTCCGTTCAGGGCGCGGACAATGGATTTGGGGATCAACTCGCCAGCATCGCCTTCATGGTGCGACCGCGGTCCATAGGCATTGAACGGCCGGACAACTACCGTCGGCATGCCATAGGTCCTGTAATAGGCCCTTGCGTATGCCTCTCCGGCAAGCTTGCTGGACCCATACACGGTGCAGGGGTGCGTGGGATGAGATTCCGGCATAGGTACATATTGTGCAGTTCCATATACCTCTGAGGAAGAGCAGTACACGAAGCGATCTACTTTTGCTCGAAATGCTGCATCAAGCACCAGAAGAGACCCTTCTGCGTTGACCCGATGGGTATCAAAGGGATGAGCTATGGAATGCCGGAGCCCCAGACACGCTAGATGAAAAACCACATCGATTCCCTCCATTGCACGTTCAACATCGAGGGGATCAGTGACATCTCTGTGAAAGAACTCGAAGACCTCCTGACCCAGGTGATGGGAGATATTTTCAAGTTTGCCGTTGGCGAGATTATCCATTACACGGACCTTGCAGCCCTTTTCTACAAGGTTATCCACGAGGTGTGAGCCAATGAACCCAGCACCACCGGTTATCAAAGTTTTTTTTCCTGTAAGCCTTATTTTCTATTCCCCAATTGTGGATCTTATATATCAAATTAAGCAAGGAAGCTTGCGCTCCAAGCGTTTCAAGTCTCCTTTAAAATTCTTTTGAGACTGCTGCAGATTTTGTGAAGCTGTTCTTGTGTTAGCTCAGGAAACATTGGCAAAGAGAGTATCTTCTCAGCACAGGTCTCGGCGACAGGAAATGAGCCAACTTGATATCCGAGGCATCTATAAGCATTTTGCAGATGGAGGGGGATTGGGTAATGGAGCCCAGTGGATATGTCTTCTCTAAGCAGGGCCTCACGAACAGCATCTCTTTTATTCACCTGAATAACGAAAAGATGGAATACGGGAAGTGAATTTCTGTCAATTTTTGGCAACACAATGCCATCGGTGCCCTGGAGCAGATCAAAATAACGCTGGGCGTTTTTTCTCCTGGCCTCGTTCCATGCGGGAAGGTATTTGAGCTTGATTCTCAATGCTACCGCCTGAAGTACGTCGCAGCGGCCGTTATAGCCTTCCATCTCGTGATGATATTTCTTCTCTTGCCCGTGATCCCGAATCATCCGCGCTTTCCGTGCGAGTTCTGCATCGTTTGTTGTGATGGCACCGCCTTCTCCGCAGGCGCCCAAGTTCTTTCCAGGATAAAAGGAGAAAGCGCCCGCGATGCCTATGGAGCCTACCTTGCGCCTTTTATACTCGGCGAGATGAGCTTGGCAGGCGTCTTCGACGACCCACAGGCCATATTTGTTTGCGATAGCCAAGATGAGATCCATGTCCGCAGGCTGCCCATAAAGGTGTACTGGGACAATTCCCCTTGTTCTGACGGTGATTGCTGATTCCAGCTTTGTTGGGTTTAGATTGTAGGTATGCGGATCAACATCAATAAACTTAATTTTCCCCCCTGCCTGTGAAATTGCCTCGGTTGTTGCGATGAAGGTATTGGGAACTGTAATCACTTCATCACCTGGCTCCAGACCCAAGGTATGGAAGATAAAACGAAGGGCATCGGTACCGCTGTTTACAGCAATGCAATGCTTCACGGAACAGGCCTCTGCAAGCTCTTGTTCGAAGGCGCTCACATGCTTTCCACCAACAAAATCAGCCGAGTCCAGAATCTCTTCCCACAGCGGCAGGATTTCGGCCTTTAGAGCCCGGTTTTGTCCCTTCAAATCAAGAAAAGGAATTCCCATTATTTCTCCACTTTACTCAGGAATTTCGCTGGATTGCCCACCCAGATTTCATAAGGCGGGATATTTTTAGTGACCACGGACCCGGCTCCCACAATGGCCCCTACCCCAATCGTAACGCCACACAAAATGTTGGTGCCCGAACCAATCGAGGCATCGGTTTCTACCCTTGTCGGGACAACCTTCCAATCGTCTTCGGATTGTAATGTTCCGCCAATATTGGTGGACCTGGGATACCTATCATTGATAAAGGTGACGTTATGCCCAATAAATACCTTATCCTCGATTGTCACACCTTCACAGATAAACGTATGACTGGATATTTTGCAATTTTTACCGATGAAAGCGCTCTTCTGAATTTCAACAAAAGCGCCGATTTTGGTATTGTCGCCAATAGTGCAACCATAGAGATTAATAAATTTTGAAAGCTTTACATCCTTTCCTAATGTGACGTCATTAGAGATAGATAGATAGTTCTTCATATTGTAATCAGTTCTCCCTTATTTTTTATTGA
>Ga0114921_10001340_pt1 | contig 11295 bp, 7 predicted proteins | sample BentaG_FD_87016 | JGI IMG/M metagenome (GOLD analysis project Ga0114921, IMG submission 87016) | Deep subsurface microbial communities from South Atlantic Ocean to uncover new lineages of life (NeLLi) - Benguela_00093 metaG | ecosystem: Environmental > Aquatic > Marine > Oceanic > Sediment ...
GATCGGCGGCGGCTTGGTGAGTTGTCGACCACGACGTACGCTTCACCTACGGAGTGCTTTCCACAGCGGACCTTGAACCCTTACCAAGTCCAAGAATCCCCTGTCGGGCAGGCACTTCCGTGCATTCACACGCCGACAACCCCCACCACCCGCGAACCATCCGGGCTAATGAACTTCCCCACGCGGGTGCGCCTGGCCCTCCTTCCATGGCGCAGCTGCGGGGGACACACGCGACGGGCGAGCTGTGGCGTTGGTTGGGCGCCTCCTTTCAACGGCTCCGCCCGTCGGGATTAATCCCGCGCGGTTGGCTCAACGGCTCCGCCCGTCGGGATTAATCCCGCGCGGTTGGCGTCGAGGTCAACGGGTGTCGCTCGGCGCCGCCGCACGGGGCCAACTTAGAAAGGAAGAACGTAAATGGCTCGCAGGAACAAAGCATTTGGATTGGCTTAAGGGACGTCCTCGGAGATGCTCCCGCTGACGACCACCCAAGTGGCGGCGGAAACTTCAATCCCGGCATCGCTGGTGGCAATCGTAGTCGCGCTGGCTCAGGTGTTGGATAACCCGTTGGTGGTGGCGCGGGATCCATCGGCGGCGCACCGTTTGGTGGAGGTGCTCGATTCGAGCGGCTGCACAAGGGGTCTGCTCGGCGGGGTCAGCTTGCGACAGTCAGGGCGATGACGGCGCGGGAGTAGACCCCGGCGGAACCGCAGCGGGTGCGCGGGCCTCGCGGCTACCGGTTAGGGAGACACGGAGCCGCCGCCGGCGCCGCCATCACCACCGGTGCCGCCGGCCCCGCCACTGGTACCGGTCGGGCCGTCGCCGCCACCACCGGTGCCACCGGCACCGCCCGCACCGCCGGCACCCGAGATCGTCGCACCGTCGTCTGAATGGTTGTGAGCGGTGCCGCCGTTGCAAATAAAATCACCGAGCTTCGCCGACGGTTGCCAGGTGTCGTCATCGACGGCCAACACTCAGCGGGTATTACGCGCGCCAGCTTCTATGTTCTATGCGACGCGGGATTTCGTATGCGACGCGGGATTTCGCCGGGGGAGCTGGGCGAGAACTGCGAGCGTTCGCCAAGACGGAGGCAAATGCGAACCAGGGGTCGGATTTACAAGATCATCTGGATGGTTCGCGATCACGGACGTACTGCTTTGGGCGCGGTGGCCGGGGTTGCTTATCCGCCGACCACGCCCCGTGCTGTCGGCCCGGGTCAGTCTGCCGCGGGTTGTTCACCGCAGATTGGTGAGGGCTGCCCGACGTCGTCGTGTTTGCCGAGTAGTCGTTCGGGGTGATGGTAGTGATTCACGCGGGTTTGGCCGGTGTCGAGGTGGGGTGGGGGGATCCATTCGGTAGCGCCGTCTGGGTGTTTTCGGGTGGTCCAGCCGCCGGGTTTGACGAGGCGGTTGTGGGGTCCACAGGCCAGTGTTTCGTTGTCGATGTTGGTCAGCCCGCCCTGGGCCCAGTCGGTGATGTGGTGGACTTGGCATTGGTAGCCCGGTGCGGTGCAGCCGGGGAAGGTGCAGCCGCGGTCTTTTGCGTGCAGCACGATGCGTTGGTCGGCGGAGGCCAGCCGTTTGGTGCGGTCCAGATACAGTGGCCGGCCGGTGTGATCGTCGAAGATCGTCAGGCAGTGGTAGCTGTGTGAGGCCAGCCGGATGACATCAGACATCGGCAGGAGTGTGCCGCCGCCGGTGACGGCGTGGCCGGCCCCGGATTCCAGTTCGGTCAGGGTGGTGGACACGATCACCGTGCACGGCAGCCCGTTGTGGGAGCCGAGTTGACCCGATGCCAGCACGGCACGGCCGATGACTTTCAGCGCGTCGTGGTTGCGTTGGGCCGGGGTGCGGGTATCGGAGGCCTTGGCTGCCTCGTCGGGGTCGCCGTCTACACACGGTGATGGGTCGTCGGGGTTGCCCATGCCGGGTGCGGCCCATTTGGCCAGGACGGCATCCAGGGTGGCGCGGGCCTCAGGATCCAGCAGGCCTTTGATCGGGCTCATCCCGTCGGATCCTTGACGGCCGATCACCACCCCGCGCCGCCGCGCCCGGTCGGTGTCGGTGAAGTCCCCGTCGGGGTGCAGCAGGGCCATCAGCCGGTCAGCGCCCTGGCGCAGCCCGGCGGGGTCGAACTCGGCGCCGATCGCGGCCAGGTCGGCCTCGGCGGCACATCGGGTGCCGATGTCGATCGCCTCGGGCAGCGCGGTGAAGAACCCGCGGATGATCTGCACGTGTTCAGCACCGATACGGCCCTGGGCCTGGGCGGCCGCGGTGTGCGGCAACCGCGGCTCCAACACTTCGCCGGTGATCGCGGTGCGCGGCCCCAGATCGTTGGCCTCGGCGATACGCCGGCGTGCCTCGGCCCGGCTGATTTGTAGCCGGGTGGAAAGCACCCCGACCAAGGTGGGGGCACCCAACTCGGCCGGGCAGCCTTGTTCGCCGAGCCGGTTGATCAACCGATGCTCGACGCTGGGTTGGCTGCGCCGCTGCGTTTCCAGCTGTTCCAACACCGCCAGCACCTCGGGATCAGTCAAAGCATCAAACGACAACCCGGCCACCTCGGCACGGGCGGCCTCCAGCGCGGCCAATGCAGCCTGGATCGTCTCCCGATCGACCAGGCGGTTCGAACTCATATTCGAATACTACCGATGCCCTCTGACAAGATCCGGCTGCCCAGACCGCCTGAAACCTAAGTGACACAAGTGATTTCCGCTGCGACCACCCTGGCCGCGAGCGTGCACAGATGTCCAGCCCGCCCCACTCGAATCCTCCGAAGGCGTTCACTCTCGGCAACCCTTGGATCACCAGGGCTAAATTTAGGCAGGTGACTGGGCCCTCCCTGCAAAAGACGGCCGGCCTGCGGTCAGTCGTGCTGTTCGGGCTGGCCTACATGACGCCGATCATCGTCCTGGGAATCTTCGGGGTGATCGCGGCCAAATCCGACGGTGGCAGCGCCGGGTCTTACCTGCTCGCCAGCGTCGCGATGTTGTTCACCGCACTCAGCTACGGCCTGATGGCGCGACACTTCCCGGTGGCAGGTTCGGCCTACACCTACGTTCGCAAGGCGCTGGACTCCCGGCTGGGATTCCTGGTCGGATGGGCGATCCTGCTCGACTACCTGTTCCTGCCGTTGGTGATATGGCTCATCGGCAGCGCTTACCTCGAGGGGCAATATCCTGGCGTGCCGTCCTGGACCTGGATCGTCGGTTTCATCGTGATCACCACGGTGCTCAACATCCTCGGACTCAAGGTCGCCAATCGTGCCAATTTCGTGCTGATGTCCTTCCAGCTGCTGATCCTGGCGCTGTTCGTGGTCTTTGCGATCACGCACCTGGTTGGCGACTCGCAGTCGCTGGTGTCGGCGACGCCGTTTCTCGGCCACAGCGGGTTCAGCGCGATCGCGTCCGGAGCCGCGGTGGCCGCGTATTCGTTCCTCGGTTTCGACGCCGTCAGCACCTTGACTGAGGAGACCCACGATGCGGCCCGAAACATACCGCGGGCCATCGTGATGGTCGCAGTGATCGGCGGCATCATCTTCATCGTCGTGTCCTACTTCGTTTCACTGGTCGTTCCCGGCAGCAGCATCCACAATGCCGATTCGCTGGTCACCGATGTCGCAAAGGCCATCGGCGGCCCGTTGTTCGGCGCGGTGTTCCTGGCAGCGCTCATCGTCGGCCAGTTCGCCTCTGGGCTTGCCGCTCAGGCGGCGGTCGCGAGGCTGCTCTACGCGATGGGCCGCGACGGTGTGCTGCCGAAGCGATTCTTCGCCTGGGTTTCGCAGCGCTTCCACACTCCGGCGTTCAACATCGCGCTGGCCGGGCTGATCGGTCTGGGCGCTATCCTCCTCAACGTCGCTACGTCGACGTCATTCATCAACTTCGGCGCCTTCACCGCGTTCACAATGGTGAACCTGGCGGTGATCAGCTACTTCGTCAGGCACCGGGGCGAACGCCTCAACCCGTGGCGCTACCTCCTGCTTCCCGCAGTAGGTGCCGCCGTTGACGTCTACCTGCTTACCCATCTGGACTCCGATGCACTCATTCTCGGCTTGTCCTGGCTCAGCATCGGTGTGATCTACCTGTTGGTGCTCACCCGCGGCCTGACCCGCGAACCGCCCGGCTCGACGGGCTGACCGGCAGTTGCCGGGGGCACGGCACAATAGATGGGTGACGAACGACCGCCTCAAGGTGTTGGTGCTGGGCAGCACCGGCTCGATCGGCACCCAGGCGCTGGAGGTCATCGCCGAGAACCCGGACCGATTCGAGGTTGTCGGCCTGGCGGCCGGCGGCGGCAGCACTGACCTGCTGGCCCGCCAACGCGCCGAGACCGGTGTGCGCAAGATCGCCGTCGCCGACGAGGCGGCCGCGGACAAGATCGGTGACGTCACCTACAGCGGGCCCGACGCCGCCACCCGGCTGGTCGAGAACACCGACGCCGACGTCGTGCTCAACGCACTGGTGGGAGCGCTGGGACTGCAGCCCACCCTGGCCGCGCTGGCGACCGGCGCCCGACTGGCGCTCGCCAACAAGGAGTCCCTGATCGCCGGCGGTCCGCTGGTAGGAAAGGCCGCACAGCCGGGCCAGCTCGTGCCCGTCGACTCCGAGCACTCAGCGCTGGCGCAATGCTTGCGCGCAGGCACAACCGACGAGGTGGCCAAGCTGGTGCTCACCGCCTCCGGCGGGCCGTTCCGCGGCTGGAGCGCGGCAGATCTTGAGGACGTCACGCCGGAGCAGGCCGGCGCTCATCCCACCTGGTCGATGGGGCCAATGAACACTCTGAACTCGGCATCGCTGGTCAACAAGGGCCTCGAACTCATCGAAACCCACCTGTTGTTCGCGATCCCCTACGAGCGCATCGAGGTGGTGGTCCACCCGCAGTCCATTGTGCACTCGATGGTCACCTTCATCGACGGGTCGACTATCGCCCAGGCCAGCCCGCCGGACATGAAGCTCCCCATCGCGCTGGCTCTGGGCTGGCCGGCGCGGGTCGCGGGGGCGGCCGCCGCTTGCGATTTCAGCACCGCCTCGGCCTGGGAGTTCGAGCCGCTGGATTCCAGCGTGTTCCCCGCCGTCGACCTCGCCCGGCAGGCCGGGCAGGCCGGCGGCTGCATGACCGCGGTCTACAACGCGGCCAATGAAGCAGCAGCAGCAGCGTTCCTCGACCGCCGCATCGCCTTCCCCGCCATCGTGCGGACCATCGAAGAGGTGCTGCACGCCGCCGACCAATGGGCCGCGCCACCGGCTACCGTGGATGATGTACTTGACGCGCAGCACTGGGCCCGCGAACGGGCGGGGAGCGCCGTCTCACAGGAGGTAGTGCCAACCCGATGATGTTTGCAATCGGAATCGCGCTGTTTGCGCTCGCCATCGTCGTCTCGGTGGCTCTGCACGAATGCGGTCACATGTGGGTGGCGCGCGCGACGGGAATGAAGGTGCGCCGTTACTTCGTCGGCTTCGGCCCGACCTTGTGGTCGACGCGTCGGCCCAACGAGCTGGGCTCGACCGAATACGGCATCAAGGCCGTGCCGCTGGGTGGCTTCTGCGACATCGCCGGCATGACCTCGGTCGAGGAGCTCAACCCCGACGAACGCGACCGCGCGATGTACAAGCAGAAGACGTGGAAGCGCGCCGCGGTGCTCTTCGCCGGTCCGGGGATGAACTTCGCCATCGGGCTGGTACTGATCTACGCCATCGCGGTGATCTGGGGCTTGCCCAACCTGCATCCGCCCACTACCGCGGTTGTCGGCGAGACCGGCTGTATTGCATCGGAAGTCAGCCAGGGCGAGCTTGGGCAATGCGCCGGCCCCGGCCCGGCGGCGGCCGCAGGTATCAGATCCGGTGATGTCCTGGTGAAGGTCGGCGATACCGAGGTGGCGAATTTCGACGAATTGGTCATCGCGGTTCGTCAGCACACCGGGCCGACCCCGATTGGAGTGCAGCGAGACGACCAAGACGGAACTCGCGAGTTCACCACTGTCGTCGGTATCACCCCGACCCAACGCTGGGTCACCGATGACGATGGCGAGGCCGCACCGGCCAGCGTCGGGACCATCGGTGTCAGCTCCGCCCGGTTCGGGCCCACCGAGTACAACGTGTTCTCCGCGGTTCCGGCGACCTTCGCGTTCACCGGGGATCTGACTGTGCTGCTGGGCAAGGCGATCGTCAAAATCCCCAGCAAGGTCGGCGCGCTGGTGCACGCCATCGACGGCGGCGAGCGCGATCCCGAGACGCCGATCAGTGTGGTCGGCGCCAGCATCATCGGTGGCGACACGGTCGACCACGGGCTGTGGGTGGCGTTCTGGTTCTTCCTGGCGCAATTGAACTTCGTCCTGGGCGCCATCAACCTGGTACCGCTGCTGCCGTTCGACGGCGGGCACATCGCCATCGCGGTGTTCGAGAAGATCCGCAACGTGTTCCGCTCGGCGCGCGGCATGGCGGCGGCGGCGCCGGTGAATTATCTCAAGCTGATGCCGGCTACCTACATTGTTCTGGTGGTCGTGGTCGGCTACATGCTGCTGACTGTGACCGCGGACGTGGTCAACCCGATCCGGCTGTTCCAATAGCTCTCCCAATAGGTTTAGCGAAAGAAGACATCATGTCGAGCGGTGATTCCGTTGGGCTGGGAATGCCGGCACCTCCGGCGCCCACGCTGGCGCCCCGTCGCAAGACGCGCCAGCTGATGGTGGGCGGTGTCGGCGTCGGCAGCGATTCGCCGATCTCGGTGCAGTCGATGTGCACCACCAAGACCCACGACGTCAACGCCACTCTGCAGCAGATCGCTGAGCTGACCGCCACGGGCTGCGACATCGTCCGGGTCGCCTGCCCTCGCCAGGAAGACGCCGATGCGCTCGCCGAGATCACGAAGCACAGCCAGATCCCGGTGATCGCCGACATCCACTTCCAGCCGAAGTACATCTTCGCCGCGATCGACGCCGGTTGCGCCGCGGTCCGGGTCAACCCCGGCAACATCAGGGAATTCGACGGCCGGGTTGTCGAGGTCGCCAAGGCCGCCGGCGACGCCGGCATCCCGATCCGCATCGGCGTCAACGCCGGCTCACTGGACAAAAGGATCATGGCCAAATACGGCAAGGCCACGCCCGAGGCGCTGGTCGAGTCCGCGCTGTGGGAGGCCGGGCTCTTCGCCGAGCACGGCTTCTTCGACATCAAGATCAGCGTCAAGCACAACGACCCGGTAGTCATGGTCGCCGCTTACGAGCAGCTGGCCGCGCAGTGTGACTACCCCCTGCACCTCGGCGTCACCGAGGCTGGACCGGAGTTCCAGGGCACCATCAAGTCTGCGGTCGCCTTCGGTGCGTTGCTATCGCACGGTGTCGGCGACACCATCCGGGTGTCGCTGTCGGCGCCGCCGGTCGAGGAAGTCAAGGTCGGCAATCAGATCCTCGAATCGCTGAACCTGCGGCCCCGTTCGCTGGAGATCGTGTCCTGCCCGTCGTGTGGGCGCGCGCAGGTCGACGTGTACACCCTGGCCAACGAGGTGACCGCCGGGCTGGAGGGGCTCGACGTGCCGCTGCGGGTGGCCGTGATGGGTTGCGTCGTCAATGGCCCCGGGGAGGCGCGGGAAGCAGACCTGGGTGTGGCATCGGGCAACGGCAGGGGCCAGATCTTCGTGCGCGGCGAAGTGATCAAGACGGTGCCCGAGGCGAAAATCGTCGAGACCCTGATCGAAGAGGCGATGCGCATCGCTTCGGAGGCCGATACGGAAATCGCCGGCGACGGCGGTCCGGGGGCAAGTGCAAGCGGTTCGCCCGTAGTGACCGTAAGCTGATAGGCGGTAACCCGGTTCCATTCGCCTGGCCGCCAACCGCAAGAAAGAGTCTTCATGTCGGCTCCGCCTATCCTTCGTCTTGTCGACGAGCGACGGGTGTCGGTGGTGCGCGATGCCGCTGCGGTGGGTCGAGTGTTCGATGACGATCCGGTCGGCGCCTGTATGGTGGCCGCCCGTGTCGCCGACCACAGCGTCGACCCCCGTTCGATAGGCGGCGAACTGTGGACTCGCCGCGGCGCGGACGAATCACTGTGTTACGCAGGGGCCAACCTGATCCCGTTGCGAGGCGCTCTGGCCGATCTGCATGCGTTCGCCGACAAGGTAATGGGTTCGGCGCGGCGATGCTCGTCGCTGGTCGGCCGGGCCGAACTCGTCCTGCCGATGTGGCGGCGGCTTGAGCACGCCTGGGGGCCGGCTCGCGACGTGCGTGAGCGACAACCACTGCTGGCGCTGCACTCGATGCCGCGCTGCCGGATCGACGCCGGAGTGCGGCGGGTACGAACGGACGAACTCGACGCGTATCTGGTGGCAGCTGTCGACATGTTCATCGGTGAGGTGGGTGTTGATCCGCGGCTCGGCGACGGTGGCCGCGGCTACCGTCGCCGGGTGGCCAGCCTGATCGACGCCGGCCGGGCCTGGGCCCGCTTCGAACATGGCGAGGTGACCTTCAAGGCGGAGGTCGGCTCGGAGTCTCCTGCCGTCGGGCAGCTTCAGGGCGTCTGGGTGCATCCGGAATACCGCGGCCGCGGGCTGGGCACCGCAGGAACAGCAGCGCTGGCGTCGCGGGTGGTTGCCAGCGGGCGAATCGCCAGCCTCTACGTGAACAGCTTCAACGCGGTGGCCCGCGCCTCCTACGACCGGGTCGGGTTCACCGAGGTGGGTACCTTCGCGACAGTGTTGCTGGACTGAACGGTGTTGCTGGACTGAACGGTGTTGCTGGACTGAGTAGCGCCGGGGCATCGCCTGCGTGCCGTGCCGATGACAGGCGGTGGTCATCCACTCTGGGGTTTGTGCCATGGGTATCAAGGTTTGTGCCATGGGTATCAAGTGCCCTGGGTATCAAACGGAGCGGACCGCTATCGGTGCGCCTCCATCATCGGGGCGTGGCCTCTTCGTAACATCAGACACAATGGCAACTCAAGCAACTCAAGCATCACTAGTCACACGATCGGTCTCGTTCCTGATGGTGGCGGCGGTTGTCGTGGCGGGCTTGCTGGCCGGGTGCACTCCGCGCCCGGACGGCCCCGGCCCGGCCGCCGAGCGGTTCTTTGCCGCGCTGGCAATCGGTGACACCAGTGCTGCCGCCCAGCTCAGCGACCGCCCGCAAGATGCCAGGGTGGCGCTGAACGCCGCGTGGGCAGGTGTGCAGGCTGACCGGTTGGACGCGGAGATTCTCGGCTCGAAGTACGCCGAGGACACCGGCAGCGTCGCCTACCGCTACACCTGGCACCTGCCCAAGAACCGCACCTGGACTTACGACGGGCAGCTGAACATGATTCGCAACGACGGGCGGTGGGGAGTCCGTTGGACCGCAACGGGATTACATCCCAAGCTTGGGGAGCACCAGACATTCGCGTTGCGCGCCGACCCGCCGCGGCGAGCCGCGGTCAACGAAGTCGGCGGCACCGATGTGCTGGTGCCGGGCAACCTCTATCACTACGAGCTCGACGCCGTGCAGGCCGGCCGCGAGCTGATGACGACTGCCCGGGCAGTGATCGACGCGCTGCGGCCCTTCGACGACAGCCTGGACCCGCAACGACTCGCCGAGCAAGCCAGCTCGTCAACCACGCCGTTCGACCTGATCACCCTGCGCCGCGACGACCACGACCGAGTTGCCCCGGCGATCGGCGATCTACCCGGCGTCGTGGTTACCCCGCAGGCAGCCCTGATGCCCACCGACGAGGCGTTCGCGCCGGCCGTCATCAGCCAGGTCAAGAAGGCGGTGATCAATGACCTCGACGGCCAGGCGGGCTGGCGTGTGGTGAGCGTCAACCAGTACGGCGTCGATGTCGATGTGCTCAACGAGGTAGCACCGGCTCCGGCGCCATCGATCACCATCAGCCTGGACCGAACGGTGCAGGACGCCGCCCAGCATGCCGTCAACACCAGAGGTCAGCAGGCGATGATGGTGGTGATCAAACCGTCGACCGGGGAGCTCCTGGCCGTTGCTCAGAACGCGGCCGCCGACGCCGGCGGTCCGGTCGCGGTCGCCGGGCTGTATCCACCTGGATCGACGTTCAAGATCATCACCGCGGGCGCCGCGATCCAGCGCGACATGGCCACTCCGAACACATTGCTCGACTGCCCCGGCACTATGGATATCGGGTACCGCACCGTCCCGAACTACGGAGGATTCGATCTCGGCGTCGTGCCGATGTCGCGCGCTTTCGCCAGTTCCTGCAACACCACCTTCGCCGAGCTGGCCAGCCGGATGCCGCCCAGGGGTTTGACGACGGCCGCCGCCCAGTACGGCATCGGGCCCGACTACATGGTCGACGGCATCACGACTGTGAGCGGCTCGGTGCCCCCGACGGTCAATCTCGCCGAACGCACCGAGGACGGCTTCGGGCAGGGCAAGGTGCTGGTGAGCCCGTTCGGTATGGCCTTGGCCGCAGCCACGGTTGCGGCCGGCAAGACCCCGCTGCCGCAGCTCATTGAGGGCAGGCCGACAACCGTCACCGGTGACCGAAACCCGATCACGCCGGAGATGCTCGACGGGGTGCGGTCAATGATGCGGTTGGTGGTTACCAATGGCACGGCCAAGGACATCGCCGACTCCGGCATGGTGTTCGGCAAGACCGGTGAGGCCGAATTCGAGGGTGGGTCGCATTCCTGGTTCGCGGGTTATCGCGGAGATATGGCATTCGCCTCGCTGATCGTCGGGGCCGGGAGCTCCGCGTACGCGGTGACGATGACGAAGGTCATGCTGGACCAGCTGCCTGCTGAGTACTAGGCCGGACTTCGCATACTAGGCCGGACGGGTCGATCTCGAGGAGCTGGCTTCGCTACTATAAGGTGATCCGCTCGGCGGCGGGCGAGCACGGAGCTGGATGTTGAACCCCTAACCCTGTGGCCGATCCGGGCGCACCGCCGCAGACCGGGATGGCGAAGTCCGGCAGGGTCCCCGACGGCGGTGCCGGCGCGACCGGCGGTGACGGCGGCGCTGGTGGCAACAGCGGGAAGATGCTGGCCCCGGTCACGCCGGTTATCTGGGCGACGATCTGCGAGGGGACATTCGTCGCCATGTAGAGGACATCGCCGATGATTTGGATCGGCACAGTTACCAACCAGGAGAGCGAGCTGGGGAGGATCGCCTCCACCGCTGCGACGATCTCGTTGGTGAGGTCGTAGATGACCATGGGCACCGTGGCAAAGATCGTGCGCATGCTCAGGTTCCAGTCGGTGACGATGTCGGGGTAGCCGTACATGCCGATCGCGTCTTGGCGCGCCACCCGCAGATCGTCGGGATCGGCGGGTTTGACGGTGCTGACATCGTGGTCCGACAGAGGCA
>Ga0114921_10001341_pt1 | contig 11294 bp, 9 predicted proteins | sample BentaG_FD_87016 | JGI IMG/M metagenome (GOLD analysis project Ga0114921, IMG submission 87016) | Deep subsurface microbial communities from South Atlantic Ocean to uncover new lineages of life (NeLLi) - Benguela_00093 metaG | ecosystem: Environmental > Aquatic > Marine > Oceanic > Sediment ...
CCTCATAGGTCCGGGTGAAATTGTTTCTTATTTTTATCCCTCTCGTAAGTTTCTCTATATTTTTCATAGTATTTTCATCGGAATATCGTTTTGGCTAATATATCAAGCTTTCAGGAGTTTTCTGCAGGAGAGGAGCGAAAATGAAGAATAAGAAAATTATTTTAGCGGCTGTAACATTACTACTGCTAGTGGCTTTTGGTTATTTCTGGGGCGGAGGAGCAAAGGGTTCTCAGATTGGTTCAGACAATCTCCTTCTCAATGGCGGCTTTGAAATTCTAAGCAAGGACCGGCCTGTCTCCTGGAAGGAGGGTCGAAGGAGAGGCTGGAAGATTGAGACAGATCAGCCTTATGAGGGAGATAGAGCTATGCAGGCCACCATAGCCTGGAGTTGGCTCCAGCAAGAAATCAAGGCCAGAGCCAACAGAAATTATGTCCTTAAAGCATATATAAGATCAGATATAACTATAGCTGAGAAGGAAGATTATGCTAATACCTTTCTAACTCTGGAATACCTGAATTGGAGGAGAAAGGTTATTAAAAGGGATTATGGCGTCGTTAATGCTACTTCTTCCTGGCAATTAAAAGTAAAGGAGGTTCATGCTCCTTCGGGAACCAGGAGAATCAGAATAAAACTGGCCAAAAGACAGGGAGAGGGAAGTGTCTGGTTTGATGATGTCAAGTTATTTGAAGTACCATCAGGGTTGATACTCAATCCCAGTTTTGAGTCTCTAATCAACAACAAGCCTGTTTCCTGGAAAGAAGATCCTCTAGGGGGCTGGAAGATTGAGACAGAGCAGCCTTATGAAGGAGACAGGGCCATGCGGGCCACTATAGCCTGGAGTTGGCTCCAACAAGAAGTCCGGGTTAAATCGAAGAAGTACTATCTCCTGCAAGCTTATGTAAGATCGGATATGACTATACTTGAGAAAACCGATTATGATAACACTTTCCTTGGCCTGCAGTGTCTGAATGAGAAGGGTGAGGTCATCAGAGAGAACTACGGCGTTACCAGTGCTACCTTTTCCTGGCAGCCAAAGATGCAGCAAATCTATACTCCTCGCAAAACCAAGAAGATCAGGATAAGGCTAGCCAAAAGGCAGGGAGAAGGATCTGTCTGGTTTGATAATGTTAGATTGTTTGAGGTCCCCTCGTCAGTGGTCCTTAACCCCGGCTTTGAAATTCTAAGTGGCGATAAACCAGATTCCTGGAGAGAAGATCCTAAGGGAGGATGGAAGGTTACCACCGAGGATCCTCACAGTGGGAAAAACTCTATGCAGGCCACCACAGCCTGGAGTTGGCTCCAGCAGGAGATCCCCGTCAGACCTAGAAGATATTACATTTTGAGAGCCTACGTAAGGTCAAATATTATTGTTGTGGGAAAAGAAGACCCTGACAATGCTTTTTTCTCTCTTTGGTGCTTAGATAAGAATGATAAGGTCATTAGAGAGACCTACGAGACCTTTAACGCCAATTCTTCCTGGGAGCAAAAGGAGGGAGCCATCTGGACTCCAGAAGGCACCGAGAAGATCAGGATAAGGCTAGCCAAAAGGCAGGGAGAAGGATCTGTCTGGTTTGATGATGTTGAGCTGGGAAAACATCCATTCATAGCAAATATTTTTAAGGATAAAGGGTTCTTTATCTTTTACATTTCTCTATATCTGATTCTGGGAATATCTCTCCTGAGGTTGGTTCTAAAGAAAGGCAGGTGAGAATTAGAAAAAGCCAGTTGGTGGTTTGAGGTTGGAGTGTGGACATGGAGGGCAGAATTTCTGTAAAAGGAGCAAGCTAATTACAGAAAAAACTCTGGGGGCGTACCGGGGACAGATAGCAAGAACTACAATGGTGGTAGCATTGGCGGTGGTTGCCAATAAGTCGTTAGTTTTTGTGCTAGAAATTCTATTGGCGGCTTGGTTTGGCACTACCTTCATCAAAGATGCTTATCTGGTAGCTTTAGTGATACCAAATCTTATTTTTATAGTTGGAATTGAGACCATCACCGTCACTTGTGTTCCCCTGTTTATGAGGTTGTTGTCCCGAGAAAGCTCCGAGGAAACTTGGTCCATTGTCAGCTCCATAGTCAATGTTACTTTACTTTCTTTAGGCGGAATTTGTGTCATCTACGTCCTTTTAGCTCCCTGGGTAATTTCTTTGATCGCCCCCGGCTTTAGCCAGCAAAATCTGGCTCTGGCCACTAAATTAACCCGTATCATCTCTCCCATCATAATCTGGGGAGGACTCATAGGATTTTTAGTGGGCATACTATACTCCTATAAGCGATTTACACTTGCTGCCTTCAGACTAACTTTCTACAATTTAATAGTCATTGGCTTCGTTTACCTTTTTCGTTCCCGATGGGGTATAATTTCCCTGGCCCTGGCAGTTACTGGAGCCTCATTCTTTCAGGTGGTGGTACTTTTGTTAGGTCTGCGGAAGACAAAAAGTTACTATAGAGTAAGTATAGATATAAAGCGTCCTCACCTTAAGGGAATGGCAATGGCAATGACTCTCGTGATATTAGGAGTTACTCTAACCCAGTTGAATTTCCTTATCGAGCGGGCCATGGCCTCAGGATTGGCAGAGGGGAGCATTTCCTCTCTTGATTTTGCCTATAAGCTAATGAGGATGCCGTTTGAGGTTTTCGCCGTAGCCATAGCTACGGTAGTTTTCCCCAATATTACCGGCCTGGTCATTTCCGAGGACGCTTCGAAACTGAGAGAAGTTTTTACTTCAGCATTGAGAATGACCGCTTTTATTACTATACCGGCGACGGTTATTTTGATAGCACTCAGGACCCCGCTCATTCGAATATTGTTTGAAAGAGGAGAATTTGGCGTCAGTTCGACCCGGATGACCGCCACGGCATTGTTCTATTATTCTTTTGGTTTGCTCTTCCACGGAGTGAATTATGTCATTATTCGAACTTACTATGCTTTCAAGGATTACAAGACACCTCTCAAGATGGGTTTAATAGCAATAGGACTGTATATTCTTTTCAATTCCATTCTGATTCGACATCTGGCTCACGGGGGACTGGCTCTGGGTTGCTCTCTGGCTGCTATGTGTTACACGGTGATGCTACTGAAGAATCTCAAGATAAAGATGAAGGGTTTGCCAGTCATTATTTTTTTAAAACCGCTGGTTAAAATAGTGGCCGGTTCAGCCCTTATGGGTGTGGTATTCATTTTTATGGGTAGAGTGCCCATTTATTCGCCAATTCTCAGATTTATGCTGGTTCTAGGAGCAGGGGGGCTGACCTATAGCGCCGCCTGTTTTTTCTTAAAGATTCAGGAAGCATCGCAGATTCTCAAGACATCAATTGAATTTATAAGGGGAACTGGTATCCTGAAGTCTGTGAGATGAATCAAAACAATTGCTAGATACATTTTTTTCCCAAGTTCCCATTGCAGTAGGGAATTTTCTCCCTGAATATCTTGATAGTATAGAAATTTCTTTTTGGACATAGATCTGCGAAAATCTGCGTCCTAAATTAACTTGAAGAAATGTAAGAAAAATTAAGAAAAACTCTTATGAATGAGGCCGTAAGCGAAAAATCTGGTCGCTCTTTATATGCGAACAAACGATCGCTGATAGTGGTAGCGGTAGCTTTCTGCTTCATTCTTAGCATCCTTTACTCCCTGGAAGTTTTATCACTGGAACAGGTGTTTATTATGTCAATCTTACCTTTTCTCCCCTTCCTGTTTCTCGCTCGTCAAGAGGCGTTACTCCTTGCTTTAGTGGCGACTTATTTTGGTGTGACGTATTTTTCGAGCAGTCTAGTCATAGAAGGTTTAATAAGAAGCCTGTTTTTATTGTTCATAGGGCTGGTGTTATTACTGAAGTTAGGAACAAAGAGAGTTATTACCCGAATAACAACTCCTCTGGATAAGATAATATTTCTCTGGTTAGTCATTGTTTTGATTTCCTTCCTGAACGGGTTTTACTTCAAACATAATAACCCCAGGTATCTCCTTGGCGATCTATACAAGTTTGTCGAAATATTCCTGGTCTTTTGGCTAACCACGCTCATTGCCAAAAATGATAGAGAGATCAGGTTTCTCATTTGGGGATTTTTGTTTGTTGCTCTCACATTCGGAGTGGTCGACTCCGCGATATTTTTTAAAAGATGGTATCTGGAGGGTAATGTTCTCTTGGCAAGAGCAAGAGCGGCCGCTCAATTTTCTTCAATATTTGCCTTGACATTAACTGTGGCTTTAATTCTGCATGCGAGAAGAATAATGGTTAGAGCATTTCTGATCTTTTTGAGTCTGGGTTTTTTAGTAAGTTTTCTTTTATGCTTTCTTAGAACAGGTTATGTCGCCATTCCTCCTACTCTGGCTTTCGTTCTTCTTTTATATCTTGGTAAGAATAAAAAGTTTTCTCTAAGAGGATTGATGAAATTTACTGCTGTAGTGATGTGTTTGTTGGTGGCTGTACTATTGCTTAACCTTGGTCTCACGGCTATTAATCCTGATCTCGACATAATCAAGGGGACTGTGGTTCGTTTTCACTCTCTTATTGATCCTTTTTCGGAGGACCCAATTTCTATCAGTGTTAGAGTGCTGGAAATCAAGTCTATAATTTCTCAGGTTTTGGTTCGGTACCCTCTTCTGGGAAAAGGATTGGGGGGAGAATACTATACAGCCACTAATGTCCCTGAGGGGATAGAATGGGGGATGAAGCACTATGTCCACAACAATTATTTTGAGTTTCTTATCAGGACAGGTATATTAGGGCTGGCTATATTTTTAGTGGTTGCTTTCAAATACTTCAGGGATGCGGTGAAGATTTACTTAAGATCAGAGAACAGCTTTCATCAGGGACTAGTTTTAGGATGCCTCGGAATCTTTGTTTCATCGTGTATTATGGCCCTGTCCGCCAGCATACTTTACTCACCATTTTTATTCATAACCATGGCTTTGGTTTATTCTGTAGCCAGTATTGAGGAAAAGAATGTTACCCGACCGGAAAACCCTGGATAATGTTGATCTTACTATTGCCCTTGTCAATCATAATATGAGAAACTTGCTCAGGAGATGCTTAAATTCGGTCTATCAGAACACCACTGGTGTTCGATTTGAAGCTGTGGCAGTAGACAACTGCTCCATCGATGGCAGTATAAAGATGTTAAAAACGGAATTTCCCGAGGTTAAACTCATTGAGAACAGAAAAAATCTTGGATTTGCTCGGGCAAATAATCAGGCTATCAAGCAAAGCCGGGGGAAATATCTTCTGCTCTTGAATCCCGATACCCTCTTTCAAAGCAACTCTCTCCAGAAGATGATTGCTTTTATGGAGGATCACTGCGAAGCAGGTGCCCTGGGATGCAAAATCCTAAATCTTGATGGAACAATTCAGCCCTCCAATGATAATTTTCCCAACTTGTTTACAGAGTTGTTCCGGGTCATTCAGTTGAAGAGACTTATCCCCAAGGCAGGGATGAGAGGCAAGATTGGACAGAGATGGGGAAAAATGCTAGGCTCAACTTTGGGAGGATATCTCAGGCTCTACTGGGATACCAAGCGAATAAGAGAAGTCGATTGGATCACCGGGGCCTTTTTTCTGATCCGAAGAAAAGCCATGGAGGAGATTGGTCTATTAGATGAGGGATTCTTTATGTACTACGAGGATGCCGACTGGTGCTACAGACTGCGTCAGAAGGGTTGGAAGATATTTTATTTCTCCTTTTTTGAAATCGTCCATTATGGTGAGAGTAGCAGTAAGTTCAGTCCCCATACTTTCATTGAGCGACACAAAAGCATGCAATATTTCTTTAACAAGCACAGGGGAAAAAAGGCGGTTTTTATGCTGCGCCTCATTATTTGTGGCGGATTAGCCTTAAGATGGGTGGGACTATTAGTGATTTATCCATTTGTTGGGGATAGACGAGAGGAGCTAAGAAAGAGAATTTCTGCATATTTGAGGGTTATTAGAATGTAAGATTTTAAGCCAGGAGACAAGGTTCATTAGTCTATGAAGAAAATATTAATGATTTGTTACCGCTTTCCCTATCCTTTGATAGGCGGACCTCAGATCAGGGTTTACCACATCGGTAGGAGTCTCTCAGAAAAATATCAGGTGGATCTGTTAGCTCTTAACGAAGGTAAAGTCAATCATAGATATCTAAGAGATTTAGAGAAGACCTTCAACAAGATTGTCTCGTTTTCCTTTGACCCAATCCGATTTAAATTAAACGCTGTGAGGGGTCTGTTATCAAAGGAGCCACTGGAAACATATTACTTTTATTTTGGGAAAGTTCGTAGATGGATCGCTGACTATTATCATGAATATGACTTAGTCTTTTGTGTGGATGTCAGGATGGCTAAGTATCTAAAGGCTCTCAAAACTAGAAAGGTCATAGACCTAATGGATGCCACCTCCCTTTATTATGAAAGAGCTGCAAGAAGAGCTCCAAAGTTATGGAAGTTTATCTACGGTGTGGAAAGCAAACGGCTGTTAAAATATGAATTAAAGATGATACGAGAATTTGACAAAGCCTTCATCATTTCAACATCTGATAAGAGATATCTGGCTAATTGTTGCCAGTTGGTTAGTGATAGCTTGATAGTGCTACCTAACGGTGTTAATGAAGACTTATTTTCCAGGTTAGATAGCTTTAAGAAGCAGGAAGAAAACTACCTTGTTTTTCTGGGAAAGATGAGCTATTTCCCCAATGTTGATGCTGTTAACTACTTCGTAAGAAAAGTGTTCCCTTTAATAAAAGAACAAATTAAGGATATTAAGTTTGTTATAGTAGGCGTCAACCCAGCAAAAGAGGTCGTAAGATTGGGTAAGATGGAAGGGATCGAAGTAACGGGCTTTGTTAATGACCCTTATAAATATCTGGCGGAGGCTAAGGTGGTGGTTGCGCCACTGAAGGTCGCTGCTGGTATTCAGAATAAGATACTGGAAGCAATGGCGCTTGGAAAAACTGTGGTGACGACCTCGTTAGGAGCAGCCGGGATTGCCGGCGGTGTGGACGGTAAACATTTTGTGATAGCGGATACGGAAGAAGAAATGGCCTCGAAAATTTTAAACCTTATAAATAATAAAAGTCAAAGGGAAAATATAGGTAGGAATGCCAGGAGGTTAGTTGAGGAAAAATACCGATGGAGCAGCGTTAAAAAAATTCTCTTGAAGGAGATCGAGCAGAGTATATGAAGATGGATATGCACTGTCACACGATATTTTCTTACGATGCCTTCGTGCCATTAAGAGGAATAATCAAAACTTGCCAAGAAAATGCAATAAATTGTTTAGCTATTACTGATCATAACACGGTAGAAGGTGCTTATAGACTGCAGAAGATCTCTCCCTTCAAGGTGGTAATTGGTGAGGAAATAAAGACCTCTGAGGGTGAAATTATAGGACTGTTTATAAAGGACAAAATTCCGCCGTACTTATCACCAGAAGAGACCATGGCTGAGATAAAACGGCAGGGAGGGATAGTATATCTTCCTCACCCTTTTGTTTGGCTAAGGAACCGGGGATTTACAAAAGAGAAGCTGGACAAGCTAGCCAAGAAGATTGATATAGTAGAAGTTCTAAATTCTAGAAGCTTACATTCTCATTTTAATCAAGCGGCTCAAGATTTTGCTACTCTTAATGGTTTACTCACTGGGGCAGGTAGCGATGCTCATTCCATTTTTGAGATAGGCAATGCGTTCGTGGAGATAGCAGAATTTGATACAGCAGAAGATTTTTTAAAGAATTTAAAGAAGGCCAAAATCCACGGTAGACAGACACCCGTTTTCATTCGGATTCTCATGAATCGATTTGCAAGGAAGGGACTACGAAGACTGAGTAGAGGGATAAATAATGGCGAAAGTATTTGTAACTAATGCACGACAAAGAAAGTCCCTAGCTATAATTAGATCTCTAGGAAAAAAAGGGATTAAAGTTACTGCCGGGGAGGAATATCGGTTTGCCCCGTCATTTTTCTCCAAATACTGTCATGAATCTGTCGTTTACCCCTCTCCTACCGAGAAACCTGACTTTTTCATAGAGTGGTTTGTTAACCACGTTAAAAAAAGTAACTATGATGTAGTTTTTCCAGTAGATGATGATGTGTTAGAGCATGTTGTTAACCATTTTCAGGAACTTTCGGCGTATACTAAGATCCCGGTAGTGAATAAGGAGCTTTACCAGAAGGCACGCGATAAGGCCGAGACAATAAAAATAGCCATGAAAAATGAGATTCCCTGTCCCAAAACCTATTTTATCTCTACTCTGAAAGAGGTAAAAGCGCTGGCTGAATCTCTTGATTTTCCAGTGGTAATAAAACCTCGCAGGAGTTCGGGTTCCAGAGGACTGGTTTATGTTCAATCAAAAGATGAGTTGCACCAAAAGTATCTGGCTGTCCACGAAAGGTATAAGTGGCCCTTAATACAGGAATTTATACCCCCTGGTGGGAATACTTATGGTGTTGAAGCTTTATTTAATAGAGAGTCTGAACCAAAGGCAGTTTTCGTTCATAGAAGGTTGAGGGAATATCCGTCCTCTGGGGGTCCTAGCACCCTAAGGGAAAGCATTAAAAATTCAGACCTGGCACTACTCGGGATCAGGTTATTAAAGGCTTTAAACTGGTATGGGGTAGCCATGGTTGAATTTAAGACTGACCCGCGAACGAATGAACCAAAATTGATGGAAGTAAATCCCAGATTTTGGGGTTCCCTTGCTCTTTCGATCTATGCAGGTATAGATTTTCCCTACCTTTTATACAAACTCGCTATGGAGGGTGATGTTAACTTGGCTAAGGATTACAGAGTTGGTGTCCAATGTAGATGGTTAATGGGAGATTTTCTTTGTTTTCTTAAGGATAGCAGTAAATTTCATAGAAAACCAAGTTTTTTTAAATTTTACGACAAAGATTTAAAATATGATATAATTTCCCGGGAAGACATTAAACCGACTCTGGGGATTTTTCTCTTTTATGCCCTGCGATGTTTCGATAAAGAGTTTTTGAGAGAAAGGCTCTTTCGATAGCTTTTGACTAGGAAAGGCAGGCTGTCTTGAGTAAATTTAACTTATGTATGCTTAGTTTTGATATCGAGGACTGGTTTCAGGCACCGAATCTCAAAGATAGGATTAGAAGAGATAGCTGGGAGAGTAAAGAGCTACGAGTTAAAGAAAACACCAGAAAATTACTATCCATTCTCGACAAATATGACACTAAAGCAACGTTTTTCATTTTAGGGTGGGTTGCTGAAAGAGCTCCCAATCTTATAAGAGAAATCCATCGGCGTGGTCATGAAATTGCCTGTCATGGCTATGAGCATGAGTTAGTTTACAATTTATCTGTAGATGAGTTCAGAGAAGATCTCAGGAGATCGAAAAATATTCTAAGGGATCTTACCGGTGAGAGAATCCTCGGATATAGAGCTCCTTGTTTTTCAATCACCGAGTGGGCCATTGATGTGTTAAAGGAGGAAAAATTTAAATATGATTCCAGCTTTTTCCCCTCAGTGGCTCATGATCGATATGGCAAACTGATCTCAGCCAATAAAACCAACAGTGTACAGGAAGTTAGAAGTGGTTTTTTTGAGGTTTTGATTCCCACTCTTGATTTTATGAGAATTAGAGTGCCCTGGGGAGGTGGGGCCTACTTTAGACTCATTCCCTATATTTTCTATAAGATGGGCGTGAGGACCATCTCAGGGGATGGAGGAGTTTTTGTTTTTTATTTACACCCTTGGGAGATCGATCCTCTTCAGCCGCATGTTCACGGGATTAAGCTGCAGTACGAAATTCGACATTATGGTGGACTTAGAAAAGCAGAGGATAAACTAAAGCGACTTCTTAAAGATTTTCGTTTTGATACGATCAAAAGTAGTTTGAAAAAATTAGGCTTTCTATGATTTATGGAAGCTGATTTAAGAATTATCTTTTGAAGGGCAGATAAACATAGATTTAAAAATAAATTTATGAAAGCTGTGATATTGGCCGGAGGTTTAGGCAAGCGGTTAAGAAAGGTGGTAAGGGATAAACCTAAGTCGATGGCTCCTGTGCTGGGAAAACCTTTCCTGCAGTATCAGATTGAACAGTTGAAAAAATACAATATAATCGAGATAGTGCTCTGCGTAGGCTATTTGGCAAATCAGATTAAGAGTTATTTCAACGATGGGACAAAATTCGGGGTCAATATTAGATATGCAGCGGAAAAAAAACTTCTGGGAACAGCCGGGGCTCTCAAAAATGCTGGGAATCATCTGGAAAATAAGGCGTTTCTGGCCTTGAATGGAGACTCTTATTCAGATATTGACTTTTTTAAATTGATTCAGTTTCACAGGAAGAAAAAAGGGAGAGGAACTATTGTCTTGACCGAAGTGAATAATTTAGAAGGATATGGATTAGTAAGAATGAATGAAGACAAAAGAATCACAGGATTTCTTGAAAAACCGAAAAAAGATACCAAATTGGGTGGTATAATCAGTGCTGGAGTCTATCTCCTGGAACCCCAGGTTTTGAACTACATTCCCGAAGGAAAGCAAATCTCTTTAGAAAAAGAGATCTTTCCCCATCTTTTGAAAAAGAACGTACCTTTATTTGGCTATCTGACTTCTGATTACTTTATTGATATTGGAACACCCCAAAAATATGCTCAAATTCAAGAGGACATGAAGGAAATAACAAGGTGATTGTGAGAAGTAAAGCACCCTTAAGAGTTAGTTTCGCCGGGGGTGGAACCGATGTTCCTCCCTATCCAGAGGAACGAGGAGGGGTAGTACTTAGCGCCACCATAAACAAATATGTCTATTCTTCCTTGATTCCTCTTAAAGATAAAAATGAAGTGGAGGTTAATTCCTTAGATTACAATATGACAGTGAAATATGGAAATGAAGAGGATTTAAAATATAATGGACAGTTGGACCTGGTAAAATCGGTACTCAAGAAAATGAAAGTTATGGGGAAAGGAATTAGGATCTATCTTCACAGCGATGCTCCACCTGGATCGGGGCTAGGATCATCGTCCACCATGGTGGTTTGTTTAATAGGACTTTTCAAGCATTGGCTGAATGAACCTCTAACCAATTATGATATTGCTGATTTGGCCTATAAGATTGAAAGAATCGATTTAGGAATAAAAGGGGGCCTGCAGGATCAATACGCAGCAACATTTGGAGGATTTAATTTTATCGAGTTCCTCAAGGATGCCACTATTGTCAATCCTTTAAAGATCCCATCCGATACCGTTAATGAACTCAATTATAACTTGCTCCTTTGTTACACCGGTAGAAGAAGGCTATCCGCCCACATTATTGAAGAGCAGGTCGAAAGATTTGTAAAAAAGAAAAAAG